>Ga0256824_10000077_pt1 | contig 31236 bp, 31 predicted proteins | sample CV67metaG_FD_191570 | JGI IMG/M metagenome (GOLD analysis project Ga0256824, IMG submission 191570) | Hydrothermal vent microbial communities from East Pacific Rise, Pacific Ocean - CV67 | ecosystem: Environmental > Aquatic > Marine > Hydrothermal vents | place: Pacific Ocean: East Pacific Rise...
CTTTATAAAGAGTATACAAACTTACAAAGAGGAAAAAATAAATGAAGAGAATAAAGATTGTAATAAGCATGTCACTATTGGCAAGTTCGCTTCTTGGGATGGACTACAAGGTCTCTTTAGATGAAGCGATCGCAATAGCTTTGAAAAATAATGCAAAATTAAAAGTTTCTCAAACTTCCATAGAAATTGCAGATACTCTGTACAACCAAGCATACAGTGCACACTATCCCACGTTAGACCTTAGTGTCAATGCTTTTCGTATGAGTCAGGATGCAAAATTTGAGCTTCGAGGGGAGACTGTTATTGATAATACTCAAAGTATTGCTATGAATAATGCTTTAAGTCAAGCAGCTCAAGCGGATGGTAATCTTAACACAGCAGGAACTTATGCAAACATTGCAGCATCTACTCCTGCTCAAACAGTTATGCCCATAGAGTTTAACACAAAAATTTTAGGTCGTGACTCTGTTATAAGCAAGGTAAGTACAGTTCTACCTCTCTACACAGGAGGCAAGATTAGTGCTTATGTCAAACAAGCCGGCATAGGTAAAAAAATTGCACAAGAGGGCAAACGTCGTAGTGAAAATGAAGTGATTTATGATGTAAAGCGCTACTACTACTCAGTAGTACTAACAAAACAACTCAAAAAACTCTCTGATGATACAATGGAAAGAATGGGCTTTATTCAAGAGTTAACAACACAACTCTATAAAGGTGGTTCTTTAAATGTAAAAAAGACTGATTACCTTCGTACAAAACTTGGCATTAACATTATGGAATCTTTAAACATAGAGATAACTACGAATGAAACCTTAGCCAAATCAGCACTTCTTTTTGCAATGGGCTTAACGTGGAGTGATAGTGTTGATGTGACACAAAAAAAGATAGCCGTTCCAACAATGGACAAAAGCTTAGAAACACTTGTCAATGGTGCTTATAGCTTTAACCCAGACTACCAAACACTCAAGCTAGCAATTAATGTATATGATGCAAAGATTGACGAAGCACAGAGTGATTACTTACCATCAATTGGTGCATATGCGAGTGCACAAAATGTTTACAATAGTTATGAGTATGGAGTTATAAATAAAGACAATAAGAACACTTGGACTATAGGTATTGGAGTAGAGTGGTCACTCTTTAATGGTATGCGAACATCCAATCAAGTTGAGCAGAACCGTCTAGAAAAACTCAAATTGCAACAGCAGGAGTTACTTCTAAAAGAGGGGTTGGCTCTGCAAGTAAAAAAAGAGTTTTTAAAAATAAAAAGTAGTTATAAGCAGTATGAGGTCTTAACAGAAGCGACACAGACAGCAGAGGAGAATCGTGACCTAAATACTCGTGCATACCAAGAAGACATGGTTGATACTAAAGATGTCATAGAGTCACAACTTTTTGAGTCGTATACACTTGGTGCATACTATAAGTCTATGCATACCCATGCTATAGCTCGTGCAGAGCTTGATTATATTGTAGGTCGTGCTATGAGTGAAGCTTTAGAGCAGTAGACGAAGTAGCCAATGAAACATATAGTATTATTTTTATTATTTTTACTCACTATCTCTGTAAGTGCAAAAAGTACAGATGAAAGTGCTTCTAAAGGAATCATCGGTTATTTGATGGATGGGCTGAGTGATATTCAATATAAAGATACTAGAATTGCTTTTGCTCTATGGACAAAAGAGATTGCAGTAGATGAAAATATTGAGGTAGAGACACAGTTTTTTAACAGTGATAAAGATATAGTTGAGAAGTATATCAATAATGATTTTGAGGCAATGACAATAAACCCAATCTTTTATCTGCAAAACCAAAAGAAATTAGATGCTACTACTCAAGAGTATTATATTATACAAAGATCATCAACAAAGTATGAAAAACTTCTTATTCTTGTACGAAAAGATAGTGGGATTAAAAGTATAAGTAATTTAGAGAATAAAATAGTTGGATTAAGAGCCGATAGTTACTATGGCAAACTTTTTTTAGATAAAGAAATTTTAAAAAAAACTCATAGAGACTCAAAAAAATATATTAAAAAATTACGAAAAACGAAGCGAAATTCAACGGCACTACTAAATACATTTTTTAAAAAAACAGATGCATGTGTGATTCCTAAATATACTTTTGACTTATTAGTAGAGATGAATCCGAGTCTTAAAAATGAGCTTATTACCATAGCCGAAAGTAACAATATATTTATGCCAGCTATTAGTATTGTCCATAAAAGTACCCCAAAGAATCTTAATGATGCATATAGAAGAAGTATAGATAGACTACAGTCAACACAGAGGGGGAAAAGTATACTTTCACTGTTTAAAATGAAAAGAATTTACCCTATAAGGGTTGAAGAACTTAAAGGAATAAAAGAGTACTATAAAGAGTATACAGAGTTGAAAAAACTATATAGAGTAGAGCATGAGTAAAGAAAAAACATTCATTGAAAATATATTTACAAAGAGTGAGAATGAAGAGTATTCACAAGCTATTTTACGCCTTTTTGTTTTAATACCATTTTTTATATTTTTTACTATACAAGTATTTTCCGATGTAGGTTATATAGAACCTCTTATAATTCATACTTTATTAACGATATACGGTGTGAGTTATTTTTTCTGGATTAAACAACACCCTAAACCTAATACTTTACGTCGATATATAGCAATTTTTATTGATATTTCTATGGTGAGTTTTGCATTACTGTATGCTAAATGGGTTGGTCTTATACTATACCCTTTATACTTATGGATTATTGTCGGTAATGGAATGCGTTATGGAAAGAACTATGTGTATCTTGGAATATTATTTGCATTTTTAGAATTTGGTGTTCTTCTTTTAGTAAATGATTTTTGGGCAAGAAATCTAAATATAGGACTAGGACTTCTTCTTGTAATTGTTGTTTTACCTCTGTTTTTTCTTATAATGTTGAGTCGTTTACAAATAGCCAATCAGAAGTTAAAAGAGCAGTTGCTTATTCAGCAAAAACAAGAGATGATTTTGATTCAGCAGTCTCGTCATGCCGCAATGGGAGAGATGATAAGTAATATCGCCCACCAGTGGAGACAGCCACTCAATGCACTTGGCCTTTTACTGCAAAATATTGAAAATATGTATGAGATGGATATGCTTGATGATGCATATATGAAAAAAAGTGTTACAAAAGGAACACACCTTACAGAGACTATGTCTCAGACAATTGATGATTTTAGAGACTTCTTTAAGCCAAATAAAGAGAAAAAACTTTTTAATGTATGGAGTGTTATTAGAGACTCATTGTCTATAATGGAAGCTACTTTAAAACATAACAATATTAATGTTGATGTTACACTTGAAGAGAATCAAGAGTATTACGGTTACCCTAATGAGTTTTCTCAAGTACTACTCAATATTTTAACAAATGCTAAAGATGTACTTCTATGTAACAAAGTAGAAGATGCAACGATTTGGCTCCGCTCTTATAAAAAAGATGAGGATATCGTTATTAAAATACGAGATAATGCAGGAGGAATAAGTAGAGAAATACTGGACAAAGTATTTGAACCGTATTTTACTACAAAAGAAGAGGGTAAGGGTACGGGAATAGGACTCTATATGTCTAAACTTATTGTTGAGAGTCACTTGGGTGGTACGTTAGATGTGAAAAACTATGATAATGGTGCAGAGTTTACAATTACTTTAGAGAAGGATACTCTTAATGTTTAACAGTAGAACACTTTTTAGAAGAACATTTATGCTCATCGTTACAAGTCTTATTTTCCTTGTGGCACTCTTCTCTTACCTCTCTATAAATCATCAAGAAGATGCACTCATAAAGGTTCTCTACTCAGAGACTAAAACAATAGCAAAGTCTATTGCCCTTGTTACTTCAGATGCGATGGTTGTGGAAGACTTTAGTTTTATTGTGGAGCATAATGAAAAAGTTCTTTTAGAGCATACTGGAATTGTATATATTTTTGTAACAAAAAAAGACAAAAATGGAATTAACATATATAACTACAAAGGTGGCTGGAAACTTGTAGATGAGTTACCAAAAGAGTTAAAGTTAATGCATACTAAAAAAAATAAAAGTGCTATCTTAAAGAGTCAGTTTTCTCATAATGAAGAGGTGTATCATTTTAGTTATCCTGTCGTATTTTCTGGAGTTGAATGGGGTTGGATTTCTATTGGTTACTCTTTAGAAAGACATAAAGAACATATGCGACAGACCTATGTATATAACTTACTTTTACTACTTGCAACACTTAGTTTTTCATTTTTATTCTCTTTTATTTTAGCGAGATGGTTTGTAAAACCAATCGTCTCTCTTAATGAAGCGATAAAGCAGGTTTCACTAGGAAATTATGAGACAGAAGTTACAGTTACCTCTAACGATGAGGTTGGAGAGCTTGCAAGAAGTTTTAATGTTATGGTGAGTACGATTCAAGTCTCCAATGAGAAGATGAGTCGATATAGTGAGGAGCTTGAAAAACATGTTAAAGAGCGAACAGAAGAGCTCTACATTCTTAACAAAGAGCTTGATAATAGAGTAAAGACAGAAGTTCTCAAACGTGCAGAACAAGAGCAGATGCTTATTCAGCAATCGCGTTTTGCAGCTATGGGGGAGATGATAGGGAACATCGCCCATCAGTGGCGTCAACCTCTAAATGCACTAGGTCTTTTACTTCAAAATGTTGAAAATGCTTATGAGATGGATATTTTAGATGAGGCATATATTCATAGAACTGTAGAGAAGGGGAATAGGCTCACACAGACAATGTCTCAGACCATTGATGACTTTAGAAACTTCTTTAAACCTAACAAAGTGTATGAGCTTTTTAATGTCTCAAAAAGTCTCTATAGCACTATGGATCTGCTGCGTTCATCTTTGGAAAACAATACTATTGAGATAAAACTAGAAGTTGATGAGAGTATTAGTGTTAAAGGATTTGCAAGTGAGTTTTCTCAAGTACTTCTTAACATTATAAATAATGCTAGAGATGCTCTTATAGAGAAAGTGCCTAAACAAAGAGAACTTGTTATTAGAGTTTTTAAAGATGAAGTGAATGCTTATGTTGAGATAGAAGATAATGCTGGTGGCATTTCTGAGGAGATTTTTGAGAAGATTTTCGACCCATATTTTACAACAAAAGATGAGGGAAAAGGAACAGGAATTGGTCTTTATATGTCAAAAACAATTATAGAAAACAGTATGAAGGGTCTTTTAAAAGTGCAAAATAGTGACAAAGGCGCGAAGTTTACAATAGAAATAGCACTTCAATCGGCCACGATACAAGAAGATAAAGATATACTATGAGAAAAATAGGAAAGAGTGAAGTGTTTAAAAAATATAACTTACTCTATGTAGAAGATAATAGAGAAATTTCTGAAGAGATAGAATTCTTTTTAAAACCTAAATTTAAAAATTTTTATACTGCTTATGATGGACTTCAAGGGGTTGAGCTTTTTAAGAAACACAGACCAGACCTGATTATAACAGACATACAGATGCCCGTGATGGATGGTATAAGTATGATCGAAAGCATTCGTGAGGTCGACTCAGAGGTTGGTATTATTATCACAACTGCATTCAATGAGAGTGATTACCTTTTAAGAGCGATTCACTTACAGGTTGATGGCTATATTATGAAACCTCTCAACTTTAAAAAACTCCTTATTCGCTTAGAAAAAGTACTAGAACCAATAGAACTTAAAAAGAAAATTGTTAGTCAAAACAGTGAACTTCAAAAGATTAATGAGAACCTAGACAAGATTGTTAAAGAGAAGACAAAAGAGTTAGAGTACCTCTACTCACATGACCCTTTAACGGGACTTTCTAACTTTATTAGTCTTGGAGAAGAGATAGATACAGGACGTTACGAAAACCTTATTCTTTTAGATATATCTAACTTTTCTACAATAAATAAACAGTATGGAAAAGTCTTTGCAAATGCTATTTTAATAGAGGTTGCAAAAAAATTAAAAGAGCATGCAACAGCAAATATGAGACTCTTTAAAACAGAGTCTGATCGTTTTGTTTTTCTCTCTCACTCTAATGATGAAAACAATCTTGAAGCATTTTGCCAACAGATAATTAGTTTTTTTGATACACAGGTTCTTTCAGTCGAGGGTTTAGAGATAACTATAAACTTCTCTATAGGAATAGCGAAAATAACAGATGAACATTTTCCTTTGGTCAATGCAGAGTATGCACTAGATGTTGGCAAAAAAATAGGGAGCCGTTACTACCATTTTTATGATGAGTCACAAGAGAGTGTTAACAATGCCAAAGAGACTATTAAGTGGATTAGTGCAACAAAAGAGATGATTAAGAATGAAGCAATTGAACCTTATTATCAGCCTATTGCCGATGTAAATACAGGTGAAATACTTAAATATGAAGTCTTAGCAAGAGCTAATTATGAGGGCGAACTTCTCTCTCCATACTTTTTTATAGCTTCGGCAGAAAGACTTGGGCTTGTGAGTTCAATAACACGGATGATAATAAACAAAAGTTTTGCATACTTTAAAGGCAAAGAAGAGAAATTCTCCATAAATATTACGCAGAGAGATTTGCTTGATAAATACCTTGTTGTCTTTTTAGAGCAAAAGTTAGCACTTTATAATATAGATCCAAGTAGAGTGACCTTTGAGATTTTAGAAAATGTGACAGTTGGTGAACAGCATACTCTTATTATTAAGCAGATTCAATCCCTTAAAAGTATGGGGTTTGAGATAGCCATAGATGACTTTGGTATAGAAAACTCAAACTTTTCTCGTCTTTTAGAGATAGATTTTGATTACATAAAGCTTGATGGCCTTTTTATAAGAGGGCTCAAAGAGAGTAAAAAAGATAGAGATATAGTCTCTGCAATTGTGAGTTTAGCAAAAACACTTAAAATTAAAACAGTCGCTGAATATGTAGAAGATAAAGAGATTTTAGAGATTGTAAAAGAGTGTGGCGTTGATATGGCTCAAGGTTACCTTATAGGAAAACCCCAGCCTAACGTGCTTTAAAAAGAGCTAGTGCTCATTCTCTTCATGCACTTTGTTTTGCATATAGTAAACTGCATGTGGGAGTAAAAAGAGCCCAATTGCTGCAATCATGAGTGCTTTTTTAGTAAAATCTCCAACCATCATTAAATCCCCCATAAGCCAGAGACAATAAGCTGTCAACATCCAAAATATGTAAGCGAGAACCATCCACCATTTTTTGAGAAAATCTACTTTAACAGCAGTGTAGAGCCCAACATAAATACCACCAAAGACTAAAACGAGAGACGAAGAGACAAAAATTGGTAAAAAATCATCGAGTGGTATGTCTTGTCTCATTACTACTTCTTCTATCATCTTTATATGTCCTTTAAAAAATTGTTTTATTTTATCGCTATTTTTGTGTTAGTAAATTGATATTTGTCAATACTATAGGTAATACAGAAGAGAAGAGAGTGTGATGGTAAAAAATATTGTTGTAATTATAATTACTTTTCTTTTTGTACTCTCATTAATTCCGTGGTTTCTCTCTAAGTAGTCTCCCAGTTTTAAGCCTGGTGCTACACTAAAGAGAAGCATTGGGAGTGTCATTGCGAGTATTGTAATAATATCTATCATTTCCATTGAGCATGCCTTCATTTAAAAAGGGAGATTATATCATTTATGAGTGCTATTTATCTCTTTTAGAACTAATTTTACTGTTTTTGGAGTGACATTGCCTCGTATGGGATCATGTATAAAAAGTTCATGGGAGTCAAGGAAAAAAAGAGAGGGGTAAAGGAAGGTGTAAAGCATCTCTATGGGGTAGCTACTCTTTTGTCCTTTGGTCACTAAAACAGCAATAAACTCTTGGTTTAGCTGACTAATATAAGCTTGGTTTATGAACGTGGTTTGAATGATTTTTTGAGACTCAGAAGAGTTTTTTTCAATAAGTAGGACAAGAAGATATTTCTGCTCTTGAAGTGCTCTTTGTCTCGCTTTTTCAAAGTCACTCTGCCAGTTTATGTGTTTGGCTTGTAGACTTAGAGTGAAAAAAATAAGAGCAAGAAAAAAGAGTCGCATAATTACTCAGCCAAGAGATTGTACTCTACTAAATCCCCATCGAGTGCTTTTAAAAAGGCTTCCATAGCATCTAGTTGCTTCTCTGACATATCTACTCCAATCTGATTTTTACTCATAATTTTGATGGCTTCTCGGAGAGTTTTCACGACACCATTGTGAAAGTAGGGTGCAGTTTTTGAGATGTCACGAAGTATGGGGACTCTAAAGTTTCTTTCTCCATCTTTTCCCATAAATCCACCTTTGTTTTCAAATGGGTAAGGGTGCCAAGTCTCAAAGTTTAGGCTAACGTGGCTTACACTTCTTCCTTTTGTCTCCTCATTGAACGTGGTTGTAAGGTCAATAATAGCATTATAATCACGCAGTGGAAACTTTTGAATTTTTTGACCACCAACAGCTGAACCAAAGTGACACCCTTTGCATCCCATATCTATAAAGAGATTCAAACCATGTTGCTCTTCCACGTTAAGGGCATTAATATCGCCTTCTAAAAAAGCATCGTAGCGTCCTCTGGTTACAAGAGTCTTCTCATAAACGGCAATAGCGGCAGTAACATTCTCAAAACTGATGGCATCTGCACCAAATATTTCGTTAAATGCAGTGACATACTCAGGATTTTCTTTAACTCTACTCTCTACCAATGCAGGAGTTGATGCCATCTCAAAATGAGCTTGCATAGGCCCTTTGGCTTGCTCTCTAAGTGAAGAGGCTCTTCCATCCCAAAAGAAGTGTTTAGAGTAGGCTGTATTTAAAACAGTAGGGCTGTTAAGGTGGCTAGGGTTTTTAAGTTTGTTGTAACCAATAGCTGTTGGTTGAGAGTCCTCTCCCCCTTTTGTAATGTCATGACAAGAGGCACAGGCTATAGTTCTATCTTTTGAGAGGTTTTTGTCATTAAAAAGTTTTTTCCCAAGGAGGATTTTAGGGACACTCATAGGGTTTTTTGGGTCATCAACTTGAGACTTAAGAGTTTTGAAATCTTTTGGAATTGCTTTAAGGCCTTTTGAGAGTGCTTTTTCTATGAGTGTTTGGGCCGATAAAAAGATGCTTGTACTCAAGAGCAAAAAAAGAAATGCCTTCATGGTGTTACCTCGCTTAAGTCTATTTGTAAATATTGTAGCGAGTTTAGTAAGCATTTATACATCTATTTTAGCAGTAGAGGAATTTTGTTTTAGCACAAAAAGGATTTTATAGAGTTTTGAGTAAATCTTTGGGGTAGATGCCATAAGTGTGAAAAAAGAGTTTGCTAAAGTGACCTTGGTGGGAGTAGCCAACTTTTTTACTAATTTCGCCAATAGTTAGAGTCTGCTCTTTGAGTAGAATGTTCGCCTCCTCAAGTCTAAGTTTTTGCACATAGTTATGAATAGTCGACTTGTAGACTTTTTTAAAAACTTTTTTGAGCTTGGATTCGTTGGTGGCACAAAGATGTGCAAGCTCAGGAATGGTAGGAGGGTTTGAGAAAGCTTTGAGTAGGTTGTCTTTGGCACGCCGAGCAATCTCTTTTTCCTGCTCATCTATATCTTCACTTATCATATCGCAAAGGGAGAGTCTATGGAGCATAAACTCTATGACACTATGCTCACACTTGAGGCTTGTTAACGTGGTTTGTGCATCTATATGAATAATTTTATCTATGGTGTAGAGGCTCAGAGCATCAAGAGCTTGAGTGTTGACAAGTTCAAGGCTAACTTCCTCTTGGATTTTGTTGTAAAGGTAGTCGATGGGCTCATTTGGTTTTGAGCTCAAATAGCGTTTAAGAAAAAAGTCTGCAATAAAAAGAGTAAAGATTTTTGAATCAGGAGCCACGTTAAAGCTTATATCTTGCCGTGATGTGCAGAGTATACTCACTTCGCCATCTTTAAAAGAGAGTTTTTTGTCTTGAATTTTATCATGGAGTGTAAGCTCGCCACGTTGGACTACTGTAAACATAACCATTCTATCGAGATTTTTTATGTGAAACTCGTGCAGGTTTTGAAGAGATATGTCTAAAAAAACAACACCATTAGAGATGTCTACTCGCTTTATATACTCAGAGCCACGTTGGAGTAGCTCTGTAACCTTGTAGCGTCTATCGGTAATGTTAAAGAAAAAGCTATCCATTTAGAGACCGTAGGATTCCCGTACTCTGCGTTCAAAATCTTCATCACTCAACTCTTTGCGCATGGGTATAAACTTTTGAGCTTTCTCTCCTATGGTTGCACGGGCAGGAAACTTCTCATTTTGGATTATCTCTAAAATCATTTCGCCTACTTCACTTGGGTTGTTCCCGCTATTTATCTGCTCGACTATAACTGGTGCAAGGTTGGAGACTAACGTGGAATAGGGGGAGTTTTTGGAAAAAGTAGCACTGTTTGTTACAAGGTTCTCTTTTGCAAAGTTTGTATCAAAAAAGCCAGGCATAATGGAATGCACTCTTATGTTGAAATCTTTTAGCTCATAACGCAGGGAGTCTGTAATGCCTTCAACTGCATACTTACTAGAGTTGTAAAGAGTGAGTAGTGGAAGCCCGATTTTACCTAAAAATGAGCTAATATTTATGATGAGACCTTCGTTTTTTTCTCGCATAAGGGGAATAACCGCTTGAGTAACTCTTAAAACTCCAAAGACATTGACATTAAACTGTGCGAACATCTCTTCTTCGGTCACATCTTCAACGGTTGCGACTAAACCATAGCCTGCATTGTTAATGAGAATGTCAATTCTTTTGTGAGCTGTTTTAATGGTTGAAACCACGTTAAGAATACTCTGTGAGTCTGTTACATCGAGTTTGATTGGAATGAAGTTGTTACTTTGAAGCTCTTGCAGTTTTTGAGGATGACGCGAAGCGCCGTAGACTAAAAAGCCATTTTGAGAGAGAAAAAGTGCAGTAGCTCTACCCATGCCTGAACTAGCACCGGTTATTAGAACTACTTTTTGCATAGCTTAAACGCCGAAAAAACTTTTTATAAAGGCTCTCTCTTTAGGTGTCTCTATAAAGATTTTTACCGTAGTGTTGTCATCTTTAGTAATGATAACATCGTTGTTCTCAACTCTAAGGCTCTCTTTAGCCCACTCTTTATCGCGTTCATCCATGCGTAGAAGAACTTCAGCTGCACTTGGCTTTTCTTTCGTGTTATCTCTTGAGTCAACAATTGAGAGTCCACCAATCCTTTTTTCTAATTGGTAGGGAGAGTAAACTTTAATTGCTTTGTAGATACGCTCCTCTTTAGCTTGGGGCATAGCCCGTTTCATAGAGAGAACACCCATAATTAAGAAACCAGCGAGAAGAGCAAATATAAAAACTTTTTTGACAAGCATGTAGGGAAACCTTATTTAATTTGTAAAATAATAGCGTATTATGCAAAATTATAAACTTGACTTGCGTCAACTTGCATTAATCTAAATTAGATTACAATCCATCCTAGAATAGAATTAGGAAAGAAAATGGAACTTTTTTTTGAGTTAGAGATAGTATATTTAGTCATAGGGGCTTTTATTTTAACAGTTACAGCTTTTGTAACTACGAGAGATTTTGTCCCCAAAGTAGCCTTTAAAAGAGGTATGCTTGGGGTAAGTGCCTTCATAGCAATTCTTGTGACATTTCACTACAACATGACAACAAGTAGAATGGAAGGTGTTAAAGAGCTTTTTAATGCAGGCGAAACAATTATTTGTGAAAATAAGATGCGTAGAACAATCTCTCGTTCAGTACTACTCTCTAAAGAGTTAGGTTGGGCAATCGTAGGTGACAAATTTGTTAACAGCGATTACGAGAGAGATTTTCATACATCAAGATGTATAGAGTTTGATGGCATAGCTCCTAAATAGATGGTAGTTATTTTAAAGCGTTACGGTATGGCACTCGTTTTTCTACTCTTAGTAGTAGTCCTTATGATTTTTGGAACGATGGGTGTTATGAGTTTTGGAGAGAGTATGGTTGAAGACATTGGAGTGCAAATGAAACCAAGAGGGGAGAATTTAGTAAAATGAGTTTAAATATTATACTCTTTGCAGGTGTAATGCTAAGTGTGGGCTTTCACTTTGTTGGTGTTTATGCAGGTGCTAAAAAAACAGTTTGGTTTATGTTAGTGCTTATGTGGGCAGGTTCTATAAACATTGCTATGAGCGAGATTAAACCATCTGGTTATGAGGAAATAGCGAAAATGAAGGGTCAGTTTGCAGATACTGACAGACTCATAGAAGAGGCCGGCGAAGAGGTAACTCTTTATGAGATGCTGAGTATTAAAAAGAGCTACATTATTAACCACCCAAAACGTTAAATGCTTAAGATTTAATCATACTTCCACTCCAGAAGTGATTAAATTTTAGTATACTCACTCCATTAATTAAACATGGAGAATGTATGCAGACGCCACTAGAGAGTTTTATAGACCACAAGGCTGACACTGGAATGCAGTGTGGTAACTATAGTATTGACATACCAAAACTCCAAGAGGGCGAGCAGTACCGCTTCCACTTTGATGCAACTGCTTGTGTTGGCTGTAGATGTTGTGAGGTCGCTTGTAATGAGCAGAACAACAACCCAGCTGACACTAAATGGCGACGCGTTGGAGAGATGGAGGGCGGAGAGTTCCCTGTTTTTACACAACTCTTTAATTCCATGAGCTGTAACCACTGTATTGACCCTGAGTGTTTAAAAGGGTGTCCTACAAACTCTTATATAAAAATTACCGAAACTGGAATTGTTGTACATGATGATGACACTTGTATAGGGTGTCAATACTGTACTTGGAACTGCCCGTATGGTGTCCCTACTTACCATGAAGAGCGCAAAATTGTAACCAAGTGTCACATGTGCCATGAACGTTTGGATGTTGGTCAGACACCAGCCTGTGTACAAGCCTGCCCATCGGGTGCTATTATGATAGAGACTGTTAATGTGGAGCAGTGGTTAAGCGAAGATATGGCTAAAGAGGGCAATATGCCTTTCTTACCTGATGCTACTATTACAAACTCAACTACACGTTACACATTGCCTGAAAATATGCCAGAACTTAAAGAGTTAGATGAGCATCTACTCAAACCTGCACATTCAGAGATACCTCTCGTTTTTATGACTGTTTTAACTCAAATTTCTCTTGGTGGTTTCTTTGTTCTGTTTTTAGGCGATTTTATGAGTCTCTTTGGTTTTGAAGGTGCAAACTGGATTATGGCGCTTGTAGTAATGCTTCCTGCGGCTCTTGGTCTTCCACTCTCTGCCTTGCATCTTGGTCGTCCATTTTTAGCCATGACAGCTATGAAAAACATCAAAACTTCATGGCTATCTCGTGAGGCTCTAGCACTTGGAGTCTTCACAGCTCTAATGAACGTGGTTGTGGCACTCTACTTTTTTGAGGTTAACGTGGTTTTACGCCTCATTATTGAGCTAACCACGTTAGGAGTAGGAATCTTCGGTATTTATGCACAAGCGATGATATACCGTATTAAAGCTCGTCCATCTTGGAATAGAGTGACAACAAACCTTAAGTTCTTTGGTGTGAGCTATGTTGGTATTTTTCTACTTGCTTTTGTTGTGACACTAATGGGTTATGAGAGTGTTGCACTGCCTCTTGTTTCCTTGGGAATGGTAGGGGCTCTTGCTCAGATGTTCTTTACTTATGAAGACTTGAGAACACTTGAAGCCAGAGGCGAAAATGAGTACCAACTCGGTAGAACAGCAAGGCTTTATAATGAACATTTTGCTAAGGTAAAACAGTTTCGTTTTATGACTGTTTTTATAGCAGGGCTCTTTTTACCTCTTATTGTAAATGTCCTTTTAAGTGCATCTTCTCTTAGTGGTGCAGCAGCAGTTCTTGGTGTTGCATTTGTCCTTATGTTACTAAGTGAACTAAGTGACAGATTTTTATTTTACAGCACAGTTGTTCCTCTTGGAATGGCTGGTGGCTTCTTTGTAGGCAAGCAGAGATAAGAGTTTCTCTTTGCCTACTCTCTCTTAAAAGAACCTTTATATAACATTAGAAAATATTATATGTTTAATTATTAAACAGCTTTAAGATTGTACTGATTAATTTTTATACATAAAACCTGAATAATAAATAAATTAATTGATGTATATCAATTAATCAAGAATCAATATAATATAAAATTTTATGTTATAAATATAATAAGGAGAATTAAAATGACATTTACAAACTCAGCTGAGTTATTGTCTTTTCACTGGGTTGCTTATTCCATCTATTCTGCAATGATAATTTCGGTTATTGCATGGTTTGGATACAACCTTACAAAAAAAGATGCTAAATCAGTGTTTCGTTTACCATTTTATACATACATGGCGTTTTTAGTTGCTGGTGGCGTTGGACACCACATCTTTACTTACAATACTATCCCTTGGGTTTCCCAAGATATTACAAGACATGACATCACACCCGATGCTTCATACAGGTTTGAGATTGCAAAGCATAAGTGGATAGGTCTACCTGAGCGAATCACAGTTCAATGTGGTCAGACGATTGAGTTTGATGCAAGAAGTCGTGATTTGGTTTACGGTTTTGGACTTTTCCGTCAAGATGGTTCACTTGTACTTCAGATGCAGGTTAACCCTGGTACCGATGTAAATGGTATCTTAGATCCAAATGACATTCTTTGGACTTTTAACCATAATGGGCTCTTTGACCTTATGTCTACAGAGTACTCTGGACCACGTCAATATGATGATAATGGGAAGGATTTAATGTTTGTAAAAAACCTAGTAGAAGTTGTTGGATGTAAAGAGGGAGGAGGAAAACTATGAGTATAATGAAAAATTTAATTCACGGTACAAACTTTGACCATAAGAGCCTCAATGCTCTGCAAAAAGTGACACTTCGTGCAGTTGTTATGAGTTTTCTCTTTTATGGTCTTGTTGCTGTTGAGGGTATGATTATGAGAATGGTTCAGACTGGACCAGATATCAATCCACTTCCACCGATGTTTTCACATCCTGATCACTACTTTTCTATTATGACGGTTCACCCGATAGTGGGTATTTTTGGTTCTACATACCAGCTTGTTTTTGCTGCGTTTATGTTCTTGATTCCATTTTTAACAAAAAAACCACTCTATAGTATTAAACTTGCAAACTTTGTTTGGATTATGATTACTGTTGGTACTGCACTTGCATGGCTTGCAGCATTTTTCTGGCAGTATGCACCACTCTACACACTCTACTGGCCACTTCCAGCAGATACGGAACAGTTTCATGCTATTGGTGGGGTTGTATTTATTGTAGGTGTTGCACTTATTATGCTTGGGACATTTGGTTTTATCTATAACATTTATGCGACTATTTTTGCTCGTATTGGTGTGCATAAAGACAAAACGACTAAAGAGCTTCTTATCTCTGGTTTTGGTATTGATGGTATGCTTAACCTTTGGCACAAGATTACGGGTCGTCCACCATACTCAAAAGAGCCAGCTTTAGCACTTCCAGTTGTTGCGATTTTCCGTGGAACTGTAGATACATTCTTAGATGCTATTGTTATTTTAGGGGCTGGTATCTTAGTACTTGTCTTCTTGCTTGCAGACATGAGTGGGGCTAACTGGGATGTTGCAACCATAGATGCACTTCTGTACAAAAACTTCTTCTGGTGGGGTCTTGACCTTGTTGCTGATGGTCTTGTGCTCATTTATGTTGCGGGTTCTTGGTACCTTTTAGCGACTCTTATTACTGGTCAGAAACTTTTCATGGAAAATGTTGCTCGTGCGGCACTTATGCTTGAGCTTCTTGTATCTTGGATGGTTTGGTCTCACCACCTTCTAGCTGACCAAGGACAACCTGAGATGATGAAACTTATCTCTGGTGAGATGGTAACTGCATTTGAGTTACTAACGCAAGGTCTTGCACTTTTCATTACTCTTGTAACACTTTGGAAGGCACGTCCACTTAAAATGACTATGGAACTAAAATATCTTCTTGGTGGTTTAGTTGGTTTTGGTCTAGCTATTCCTGCTGCAATTATTCAAGCAGATATGGGTATGAACCGTGTTTTACACAATACTCAATGGATTATTATGGCTCACGTTCATATTGCACTAATTGTTGGTCTTTATATGACACTTTATAGTGCTCTGTATGTACTATGGCCAATTGTAACGAACAACACAAAAATGTATTCGTCAAAACTTTCAAATGCTCACTTCTGGCTCTACCTTATAGGTGGTATCGGTATGGGTGCCTTTGGTGGTATGGCAGGTTTAGATGGAATGCTGAGACGGCACCTCTATGTAGATGGAGAGTTTAATACTCTGATGATACTCGCCGCCATCTGTGGAAGTATGATTCTTATAGCATGGGCTATATTTCTGTTTAACATTATTATGTCGGTAGGTCTAAAAGGTCTTATTGGTATATTTTTACCAGCTGAAGATCCAACAGCATCTTATGGTATTGAACCAGAAGAGATTGCTCAAAATCACAAATAATTCTTTGAGGGCATTTGCCCTCATTAGAACATAATAGGAAAAAAATTGATACACTTAGATAGAGTTGCCTTAGAGATAAAAACAGTTGGTCTGTACGATTTAATCTTGCAAGATGTCCTAAAAATTGCAGATAAAAAAAGAGTCGATGAAGATGAAATCTTAGAGATCATAGAGAAAAACCCAGTAATTCTGGAGGACTATAAACAGCTTAACGTGGAGTATAACCTTAGTAACATCCATCTACGAAATATAGAGTTAGAGGGAGTGCAAGAGGAGCATCAAGATGCAGTCAGAGAGGTTAATGAAAATTTAGAGTACCTCAGGGAAATAGAAAAATACACACTCGATTTTGAGCAGAGTTCTACTCTTGTTATAATCTTTTCAGTTGAGTTTTTTGTACTTTTTTCAGTACAGTACTTTATAGTTTTACTCGACTTAAAAGAGTGGCAGCTTCCTATCTATGCAGTCTTTGCAAGCTCCATTCTTTTTGCTTGGCTCTATGCTAAAAAAGAGCGTAAAATTTATGAGAAAAACAACCTTATTTTCCAGAGAGTTTATGCAGAGACCTTACGAATGATAGATAAGTTAGAGTCAGAGGGTGTTATTAAAAAATCAGATTTAATTATAGAGGAGTGTGAAGAGCATGTCTAAAAATATAGAGATAGACTTCACTTGGAGTAAAGAGCTCGCCATAGAAGCGAGTAAAAAGTTTTACGATTACGATATGCGCCACTCCAACAAACGCTATATTGGTTGGCTTTTTGTGGCTTTAATACAGTTTGCACTAGTAGGAGCATTTAAACATGACTCATACGGTATGCTTTATCTCTCTACATTTCTAGGGCTCTACTGGTACTATGGACGATGGTACCTAAGAAAAAAGATGCTAGAGAAGTATTATGAGAAACAAAATCTCAATAACACTCAGGCACATTTCACTCTTAAAGAGGATGGACTCTATAGCCAAGAGCAGTTGATCTCTTGGGATGATATCTTTAAAGTTATAAAACTAGAAGAGGGTGTTTTAGTCCAAATAGAAAAAAATACACTCTATTTTAAACGTGATTCTTTTACCTCATTTGAAGATATGCAGAGTTTTCTAGAGCAGATGAAAGAGAAGGGAAAACTCTAATGGAGTACTTCTATATAGGGATGATTATCCTCTTTTTAGTCGGCATAGTTGTCATAGCCAAAACTATGGATAGCGAGGATATGGAGAGTTAAAAATTCTAATGCTTAGAGTACCCAGCTTTTTCTAACTCTTGAAGTATCCTCAACTCCTTACACCCTAGATAATTATTTAATTCACATGCCGTATCAAATTTCTCTTTTGCAAGTGCATAGTTTGGCGCTACTTTTCTGGAGTCTCTGTAGAGTCTTCCTAGGTAGATACACGACTCGGCATAACCAGCATTACAAGCTTTATCATAGAGACTAATTGTAACTTTTTCAAAACCCTCTCTGTTTGAGTAGTACAGAGCCACGTTGTGACATGCAAAAGCATCATCTCCACCACAAGCCTTGTTGTAGAGTTTAAAAGCTTTTTTCAGATCTGTTTTCACTGTTGGACTCTCTTCATAGAGAACGGCCGCATTTGAACATGCTTTAGCATAGTTTCTGTCACATGCCTTTGTGTAAAATTCTAAGGCCTTTGTGTCATCTTTTGTAACCCCATCTCCGTGGTTATACATAAGCCCCATATTGTAACAAGCGACACTGTTGTTGTTTTCACAATCTTTTGTAAACTCTTCTCTTTGAGCATCTGTAGCCGCAGCATAAGTATTGGTGGTTAGTAGTATATATAGTATTAAAGTGATAATTTTCATAATGAGAGTATACTGATGATTCTTAAATAGATTACTTTAAAAAGCATTGTAAAATATATTTTAAATAAAACTTGAAAGTGTCACTTTGCTTAATTATTAATCCATAAAGAGGGGAAATATTTTTAAATTTGACTATAATTAAAGCAATAATAGAAAGTGAGCCACAGCATGATAAGTAAAATAAAAGATTTTTTAGGTTTTGATATAAAAGCGCAGAAGTACAAACTCTCACACGACCCTCAATTTGGTATGATAAGTGATGAAAAAAAACCAGATAAATGGGTCTTTTCTACCTGTGGTTACTGTGGTGTAGGGTGTGGTCTCTACATCGGCGTCAAAGATGGCAAAGCAGTCTACACAAAGGGGAATCCTAAACACTCCGTAAACCAAGGGACACTCTGTCCTAAGGGTCTTTCAGAACATCAACTTATTAACTCTAAAGAGAGAGTAACAGCGCCGCTTATCAAACGTGGTGAAAAGCTTGAGATTGCTTCGTGGGATGAGACTTTTAGTAAGGTAAGTAGTGAGTTTAAACGCATCGCTAAAGAGCATGGTGAAAAAGCAGTTGGGGTTCTCTCTACAGGTCAGCTTTTAACCGAAGAGTTTTATACCTTAGGAAAGTTTGTTCAACTTGGACTTCGCACAAACAACTTCGATGGAAACACCACGTTATGTATGGCTTCGGCTGTTATGGGGTATAAGCAGTCACTTGGAAGTGATGGTGCAGTTGGTGCTTATGAAGATTTTGAGAAAGCAGATACTATCTTTTTAGTGGGTGCAAATATTGCAGACAACCACCCAATTTTAAAACTTCATATTATTAAAAATAAGAAAAAACCTAACATTATTGTTATAGACCCAAGAGCTTCTAAAACTTCACAGATGGCGACAACTTTTGTGCCTATTAAGGCTCGTACAGACCTCGCACTCTACAACGGTTTAGCTTACATAGTCATAGAACAGGGCTGGGAAGATGAGGGCTATGTAAAAGCCAATACAAATGGTTATAAAGAGCTTAAAAAACATCTCCAAGACTACCCACCTCAAGAGGTAGCTAACATTACGGGTATAGATGTCAAAACTCTCTATGAACTAGCACGCCAGTTTGTTGCACAAGATTCTGTTTTAACCGCTTGGACTATGGGTGTAAACCAGTCATTTATGGGAACAGACACAGTGAGTGCTATTATAAACCTACACCTCTTAACAGGTCAGATTGGTCGTGAGGGAGCAGGGCCTTTTAGTATTACGGGCCAGTGTAATGCGATGGGAACACGTGAGTTTGGTTTTACCTCTTCACTTCCAGGGTATAGAAACTATGGAGACCAAAAAGCTCTTAGTGATTATGCTCGCATAACTAATGTGCCTGAAAACATTGTCCCGACTGAACGTGGTTACAAGTATGCTGAGATAATCGATGCAATAGACAGAGGCGAGATAAAAGCTCTTTGGATAGTTGCTACAAACCCACTTGTGAGTTTTGTCAACCAAGATAAACTTCGTAAAACTCTTGCAAAACTCGACTTGCTTGTGGTTCAAGATGCTTTTATGTCTGACACTGCCGAGATAGCCGATGTGATTTTTTCTGCTGCAACATGGGGAGAAAAAGAGGGAAGTTATACAAACTCTGAGCGACGTGCAAACCGTGCAAACAAGGCAGTTGAACCCATAGGCGACACTAAAAGTGACTTTGACATAGTTGTTGAGTTTTCAAAATATTTTGATGGTGTCAATGAGTTGCTTTTCCCACGTTGGGAGAAGCCAATAGATGCTTTTGAAGAGTACAAAAAACTCAGCGAAGGTCAACTCTGTGACTACTCAGGTATGACTTATGAACTTATGGAAGAGCATGGTGGCTTGCAGTGGCCGTGTAACGTGGCAAACCCATTAGGAACTAAAAGACTCTACACTCCAAAGATGGACTTTAGAACTAAAGATAAAAAAGCAAATCTCTTGTGTTTAGATTGGTTTCCTATGGCTGAGCCTATCTGTGCAGAGTTTCCAGCACTCTTAAATACAGGTCGTACAGTTGAGCAGTGGCACACTCGTACCAAAACACGAAGCATCGACATACTTAACGACTTAGCACCTGAGTCTTGGATAGACATCAACCCAGCAGATGCTAAAGTACTTAAAGTAAAAAGTGGCGATAGAATGGATATATCGAGTGCAAGAGGGCGAGTAAAGGATGTTATGGTGAGAGTCACACAGAGTGTGAGACCTGGTAATATCTTTGTCCCTTTTCACTACAATACACAACTTGTTAATGCTCTTACAAACGATAGTTTCTGCCCGAAATCTGGTGAGCCTAACTTTAAGCAGACCGCGATACAGCTTCACTCTCCTGAAGTTCCAGAGGGACTAAAATTTGCACAGCCTGAAATTAGTGGACAGATTGAACATGTGAAAACGGCTTTTGAGGGTATTAAGTTACAAGAGAGAGTAAAAGAGGAAGTAAAAGTATAAAACCTTAGAGAGACTCTAAAGTTTTATATGAAATATTAAAAACGATATCTAAGATAAAATCTTATATCTTGTGCTGTATCAACAACTGAATTAGCGAAAGGGGCATTAGCCGGAATATCACTAATTTTCATTGGTGTACCTGTTTGAGAACCAAAAAATCCATTGCTCCCTGAATGTCTATAATCAATGTATGTATATCTTAGTTGTGCAGTTAAACCTTTTGCAAGTTGCTCAGTAAAGTAAGCTTCATAAGCATCACCACGAGTTGCAATTTTTGAACCAATTACAGTATCTTCTGCATACGTGAATGATCTCCAGTACTTACTACCGTGGTTGAACTCTAAACCCCACTGCCCACCATTAGTTATAGGTGATTCTATCTGTGCTCCAATCCATAAGCTTGTACCTATTTCACCATCGATACTGCCAAGCATTGCTTGTCCATCTTTAGGATGAGTTTGACTCATAGCAAATGAAGCAAATACTTTTGTATTGCTAAGACTTTCTATATTGTATAGAGCCATATAACTTGCTAATGTGATGTCACCAACATTTGACATAGCTGCATCTATAAGGTTAGTTGCTTTAAGAACTTGAAGTTCTGTATGTAGATTTTTATCTGCATATGTAACTACATTAATAGCATACATATTAATATTGTCACCATTATCAGCATTTGGTGTAGATGCAAGACTTCCCATTACATTACTTGAACCACGTCCAGTTGCAAGCTTAACACTAAACCCAGAAATACCTGTGATATTTTCTAAGTATAAACTAAAACTACCTCCATCAAACTCTGCTGAAACAATATGACCTAGTGGTGAGTCTGCTTTTACATTATCTCTTAAGTTAAGTAGTTTTGGGTATGACGTAGGACGACGTCCAATACCAAATTTCCAAGGTATATTTGTACCAAAGAGAGAATCATCTCTGTAATCAATGTATGCTTCTTTAACTCTTAATTCTCCATCAGTATTAGTAGTACTTGAAAACCAATCAAAAGTATCATACATACCATTTTGAACATTGGGTTGTCCAAAAACTTTATTAAACGCTAGTTTTGCATGAAATTCTAAGTGAGAATCTTGTTTATATCCAACATTTAGCCAGAGTCTATTTGTTAAAAGTGCGTCATTAGTTACAGTTTGCTTACCTGCTGTTTTATATCTTAGACTATCAACACTAAATCTATAATCACCACCAATTTTAAGCTTACTAGCCTCTTTACTTTTGTTTTCTAACTGCTCAATTCTCTGCAGTAGCACCTCATTTGTTGCTTTTGCCATGACATTTGTACTTATTATGAGTGCTACAACACCCAATGCTATATTTTGTATTTTCATAAAACGACCTTTTAATTCATTGTTTTAATAAAATCAAACAATATTGAATTTATTTCTGGAATAGTATCACAAATATCTTATGCTTATATAAAAGGTGTTGTTGATATACAAAGGGATGATGTATAAATAATAATCATAAAATCATTTTTTATTGCCTAAAAATGAGCTATTATTACACATATTTAAATATATGGAGCTTTAGATGGAAGCACTGCAAAAAGCCTATGAGGCTAGAAGTAAAAAAATCAATAAAATAGAAAAAGTAAAAGAGCTAAAAACTGCTGAGCAAGCTTATGCCAAGTTAGAAGAGTATGCTAGAGATGGGTTTGACTCTATCCCCGAAGAAGACAAAACATACTTTTTAAAGTGTTTTGGCATCTACTATCGACCTGCAACCCCTGAGAAATTTATGTTAAAGCTTCGTATTCCTGGTGGCTTTATGAATGCACAGCAGGCTAAAATTATAGGGGAGTGTTCAAGAGAGTTTGGAGAGGACTACATGGACCTTACCACACGTCAGCAGTGTGAACTACGTTACCTTCGCATAGAAGATTTACCAACTATTATAAAACGATTAGAAAATGTGGGGATAACTGCTTATCAAACAGGTGTTGATAATATCCGCGGTATCGTAGCCGACCCTTTTGATGATTTAGCCTTTGATAATGTGCTTCCATCGCACAATACTCTGCTTAAACTTCAAGATAAATTTTTAAAAAATCCAGAATGGATTTCGACACTTCCTAGAAAATTTAACACCTCTATAACTGGAAACCTTTCTAACCGCTGTAATGTTTACGGTAATGATTGCTGTTTTGCACTCGCTCAAAAAGAGGGAATGTTTGGGTACAACCTCTACTTAGGTGGACGAGTAGGAGTTATTGCAAAAAAAGCAGATATATTTTTGAAAAATGAAGAGGAGGTTTTAGCAGCATTTAGCTCCATAACAGACCTCTTTAAACGCTTTGGATTTCGAGATAACCGTAACAAAAACCGTCTTCATTTTCTTATAGAAGCAGTGGGAATGGAGGCGATGGCAAGTGCAATTCGCCAAAATGCTGGCATAGAGTTTGTAACTGCTGGCGAGACGATGACCAAAATGGACTATGTAGAGCCTGACCACGGGAAAATTCAACTTAGAGATGGTACCTTAGGTATACATGTAGTTGTCCCTTCTGGTATCTTTAAAGGGAGCGCGCTTATCAATGCGAGTGAGATTGCACAGAATCATGGAAATGGAGAACTCCGTTTTGACATGGAGCAGAGTTTTTACATTATGGGTGTTAAAGATTTAGATGCCATCTTAGCGGAGGAGTTTTTTAAAGAGTACAAAAATATTAACACTCCTTACTTTAACCATCTTATCGCTTGTGCGGGGACTGAGCACTGCCCATTTGGTGTAATAGAGAATAAAAATGATGCAATTACTATGGCACAGTACTTAAGTGACAATGTAGCACTAGAGAGTGGACGTGTAAGAATGTACTGGTCAGCTTGTGTTAAAGGGTGTGGAATTCACGGTCTTGGTGATATCGGCTTTGAGGGTTGTAAGGCAAAAATTGAGGGTATTAATGGTTCAGGTGTACATATTCTCCTTGGGGGTAAACTCATGGGCGAGTCTGCCGAGGGACATACTGTTATAAAATCTGCTCCTCTTGAGTATGCTAAGTTTTATGTAGAGTCAGTCATGCTTGAGTATAAACGCCTTTGTGAGAGCGGTGAGCATTTTGAAGGCTTTTATGAGAGAGTACTCAAGAGTTATACGACAGCTAATGTTGGTTTTATGATGATGCTTCAAGCCTATATGAGAGCGAAGAACATAGAGTTAGAATTTGGTTTTGAGACAAAGGTCTTAATGGGGAAAAATGAGGAGTTTGAAGTTTTTGAACTTGGTCGTAAACTCTACTACAGACTCTCTAAAAAAGAGGCCTACTCTTCGTATGAGCGTTTTACTAACCTCAATAAAAGAGAAAAACTCGAAGATATACGAAAGTTAGTACCTGATGTTGATGAAAATATTGCTCAGATGTTAGACTTGATTTTGCATACAGATGAGAGTCGTCGAGCAGTAGTTTTCTCAGAAATTATGCCTTTTGTGATGCTCTATACAAAGTAAAAAATTATTTCAAAGCTCCTTTAAAGAGACATTTTAGTATAATTCACGGATTTTTATAAAAAAGGTGTACCTATGGCTAACAAACGTGTTTTAGTAAAGTTTTCAGGTGAAGCTCTTGCTGGTGAGGCAGGTCATGGAATTGACACACAGATTTTAAAGTATATTGCACAAGAGATTAAGTCACTTGTGAATGCTGGTATTGAAGTTGGTATCGTGATTGGTGGCGGAAATATTATTCGTGGTGTTACTGCGGCTGAAGATGGTATTATCAAACGTACATCTGGCGATTATATGGGAATGCTGGCTACTGTTATTAACGGTGTTGCAATGCAAGAAGCTTGTGAGCATGCTGGACTTGAAGTTCGTATGCAGACTGCCATTAAAATGGAGCAGATTGCAGAGCCTTATATTAACCGTAAAGCGGTTCGTCATTTAGAAAAAGGTCGAGTAGTTATTTTTGCTGCTGGAACAGGTAATCCTTTCTTCACAACAGATACTGCAGCTACGTTAAGAGCGGTTGAAATTGGTGCTGAAGTTATTATCAAAGCAACAAAAGTTGATGGTGTTTACGACAAAGACCCTGCAAAGTATAGCGATGCAGTAAAACTACCAGAACTTTCGTACGAGCAAGCGCTAACAGATCATATTAAAGTTATGGATGACACTTCTATTGCACTAGCAAAGGACAATAAATTACCAATTATTGTATGTGATATGTCAACAAAAGGAAATATCTTAGATATTTTAAATGGCAATATGAAAAATTGCTCAATAGTAAAGTAAAGGAAACTCAAGAATGAAAATAGAAGAATTAACAGCAAAAATTTTAGATGCAAACCCAAATATGGATCGTTACCAGTTAGCAATAGCTATCGCAAAAAGAACAGATGAACTTTTAAATGGTGCAACAAGTAAATTAAATGTTTCAAAAAATGTTAAAGCAGCGGATTTAGCAATGATGGAAATGGCAGAAGGTCTTGTAGTTGTTAAAGGCTTTGTTGATATAGAGAAATAAATCTCTTGGGACTGAGTCAAATTGATATTGAAAAAGTCAAACATCTTCATGATGTTGACTCGGCTTGTCTATACCTCTTTTCACAAATAACACACACTTCTACCCTCCAAAAAGCACTTGATTACTCGATTGAAGCACATAAGCATCAATTTCGAAAAAGTGGTGAACCTTATATCATCCACCCAATTTTAGTAGCTTCTATTGTCTCTTCGATTACTGCTGATGAATCTATGGCGATTGCTGCACTCTTACATGATGTTGTTGAAGATACACCGACAACCATAGAAGAAATACATGAACTTTTCGGTGCAGATGTCGCACACCTTGTTGAGGGACTCACAAAAATCGACACCATTCGGGATGCACAACTTATTCCCTCTACTTCTAATGAACGTCTAGTTGTCTCTGCTCTCTCTTTTAGAAAAATGCTTCTTGCAAGTATAGAAGATATTAGAGTTTTAGTAGTAAAACTGTGTGATAGACTTCACAATATGCTTACTCTCGATGCTTTAGCTCCTCATAAACAGTTACGAATAGCCGAAGAGACTCTTGTTGTTTATGCTCCAATTGCCCACCGTCTAGGAATTAGTTTTTTAAAAAACATACTTGAAGATTTAAGTTTCTCTTACCTGTTTACAGAAGAGAAACATCACATTGACAACTATCTTGATAGTCACTACCATGCCATAGAGATGAAACTCGATGAGTTTAAAGAGTCTATTACTAAACTTCTTGCGACCAATGGTTTTTGTGAAGATGAAGTTGAAGTGCTTTCTCGTGTGAAGCACCGCTACTCAATCTACCTCAAAATGCAGAGAAAGGGTGTTGGAATAGATGAAGTTTTAGACCTTTTAGCTGTAAGAATCTTAACTACTGACGCTGTGAAGTGTTATAATATTTTAGGTCTTATTCACTTACATTTTCAGCCTTTAAGTTCACGTTTTAAAGATTATATTGCCGTTGCTAAAGATAACGGCTACCAGACGATTCATACAACAGTCTTTTATCAGGCCGCTATTTTTGAGATTCAGATTAGAACCTTTGATATGCATAAAACTGCGGAACTTGGTGTTGCTGCTCACTGGAAGTACAAGAGCGGTGGTAACAATGTGAAGCTTGATTGGCTTGACAATTTACAGTATCAAAATGAGTCTGTTGAAGATTTTTATGATTTAGTAAAAAATGATTTGTATTCTGAAGATATTTCTGTTTTTTCTCCAACTGGAGACCCATTTACACTCCCTCGTGGTGCAGTTGTGTTAGATTTTGCTTATGCAGTACACTCCGAAGTTGGTAACAAAGCAGACTCTGCCTTAGTCAATAAAACTAAAGCACCGCTACTGAGTGAGCTGAAAAATGGGGACATAGTTAAAATCATGACAACTGATGAGCTCATAACCCGATGTTCATGGATAGATGCTGTTAAAACTTCAAAAGCAACGACTAACATGCGATTAAATTGTAATGCTCGTATTCGAGATATAAATAACAGGTCGAGTATAAATATTGTCTCTACTGCGATGAGTCTAAAACCTTCAAGAATTGAAGAATGGTTTAATGAGCACAACTGTGATGCACGTTCAAGTATTCCATGTGATATAGACCATTTTAGAAATGTCATCGGGCGTTACACAAGTGAGATTAGTAAAAATAGTCGCTTTCGTGGTTTTTTATCACGTCATAGATTTAAGTTAAAGTCTACTTTAATCTCTGGGATAGAAGTTTTTAGTGTTTCTAGTGTGAATGGAGTTGTCTTTGACTACTGTTGTCACCCTAAGTCTGGTGATGAGATTATGGCATTTTTAGAGAAAAACAAGGTTCATGTGCATCATAAAATGTGTAAGAGTGCCAATAGGTACTTAGATGAAAATAGACCTATGGTTTTTGTACGTTGGGAGGGAGAAAATATCTATCATTACTCTTCTATAGTCTCAATGCAGAACCAAAAAGGTGCCCTTGCAGACTTTTTAACATATTTGGCAAAGTTAGAGATTGATATTAGTTCTATAGAGCTTGGTAAAGAGAGCAGTGAGCATATTAAGTATTGTGAGCTTGGATTTGAGTCTAAAGAGGGTGATATTAACTCACTACGTGCTAAAATAGAGAAAAATATAAAAGTGATCCATCTAATAAGAACGGATGATGCATATCGTTAAATTGATAGAAAAAATTTATAAATAAATAATAGGAAAATAGTAGATGTTAGAAGAAGCTTTACGAGAGATAAATAGAGGCTGTGCTGAGATAATAGATAGTGAGAGAATTGAAAAGCTACTGAAGGCTTTTTATGAAGAGGGTAAAACTTATACAGTAAAAGCTGGATTTGACCCGACTGCACCTGATTTACACCTTGGACATACGGTACTTTTACAAAAACTAGCAACATTTCAAAAATATGGTGCAAGAGTACAGTTTCTTATAGGCGATTTTACAGCTACTATTGGTGATCCTACTGGAAAGAGTGCTACAAGAAAAGTCCTTACAAAAGAGGATATAGTAAAAAATATTGAGAGTTATACAACTCAAGCTTTTAAAATACTTGATGAGAGTAAAACAGATATTGTTTACAACAATGACTGGTTAGAGCCACTTGGTGCCATAGGTATGCTTGAACTTGCTTCAAACCTTACAGTTGCAAGAATGCTTGAACGTGATGATTTCTCTAAACGTTATGCTTCTCAGACTCCTATAGCTGTGAGTGAGTTTATGTACCCACTGCTTCAAGGTTATGATAGTGTTCACTTGAAATCTGATGTAGAGATAGGTGGAACAGACCAGAAGTTTAACCTTCTTATGGGACGCCAACTTCAAAAAGCTTACAATGTAAAAAAACAGCAAGCCGTTTTAATGATGCCTATTTTAGAGGGTCTAGATGGTGTGCAGAAGATGAGTAAATCTTTAGGAAACTATATTGGTGTTTCAGATGAAGCAAATGATATGTTTGGAAAAGTTTTAAGTATTTCAGATGAGCTAATGTGGAGATACTTTGAGCTTTTAAGTACAAAATCTTTAGATGAAATTGCAGCTATTAAAACAGGTGTTGAAGATGGATCTCTTCACCCTAAGAAAGTTAAAGAAGAGTTGGCACTTGAAATTACAGCAAGATTTCACTCACAAGAGTTAGCTCAAAAGGCTAAAGAGGAGTTCGATAAAGTCCACTCAAAAAGCCAAATTCCAACAGATATAGAAGAATTTTCATGTGATGGAGAGATTTGGATAGCAAAAGCATTGGTAGATTGTAACATTGAGCCATCAACTTCACAAGCTAGAAGAGATATTAAGCAAGGTGGTGTTAAAATAAACAACGAAAAAATATCAGATATGCAGTTACAGCTACAAGCGGGTGAATATGTCCTGCAAGTAGGAAAAAGAAAATTTGCAAAGTTAAAGGTAAAGTAGATGAGTTTTAAACCATTAAAAATCGGAAAATATGTTATACAAAAGCCAATCGTTCAAGGTGGAATGGGTGTTGGAATTAGTTGGGATGGTTTAGCTGGTAATGTTTCAAAAGAGGGTGGACTAGGTGTTATTAGTTCCGTTGGAACAGGGTATTACTTAGATAAAAAATTTGCAGGAAAACTAGTTTCTGGTAGACCTCTCAGTGAAGATAATTTCTATTCACGAGATGGCTTTGAAGCGATTATCAAAAGTGCAAGAGAGATAGCTGGGAAAGATAAACCTTTAGCGGCTAATATTTTATATGCCATCAATGGTTACGGCGATGTTGTCAGAAATGCTTGTGAACTTGGCATTGATATTATTATCACTGGTGCAGGACTTCCTACAAATATGCCAGAGTTTACTGAAGGGTATCCTGATGTAGCTTTAGTACCTATTGTTTCATCTCCTAAAGCACTTAAAATTATCTGTAAACGTTGGCAAAAACGTTACAACAGACTTCCTGATGCAGTTGTAGTAGAAGGTCCAAAGTCTGGTGGTCACCAAGGTTTTACTTATGAGCAGTGTAAACTTCCTGAAAATCAACTAGAAAACATTGTAGCTCCTGTTGTAGAAGAAGCCGCTAAATGGGGAGATATCCCAGTAATTGCTGCTGGTGGTGTTTGGGATAAATCAGACATTGAAGAGATGCTCTCTCTTGGTGCAAGTGCTGTTCAGATGGGAACTCGTTTTATTGCGACACATGAGTGTGATGCACATCAGAACTTTAAAGATATTCTTCTTGCTGCAAAAGAGGAAGATATTCAACTAATGGGTTCCCCTGTTGGTTATCCTGCTCAAGGGATAGTTACAAACCTTACACACTTAGTTGCTAAACGTGAAGGGCCTGCTATTAAATGTATCTCTAACTGTGTAGCTCCTTGTAATCGTGGTGTTGAAGCTAAAGAGGTAGGTTTTTGTATTGCCGATAGACTCAGTGATGCTTTTGAAGGGAACAAAGAGACAGGTCTTTTCTTCTCTGGAACTAATGGTTATAAAGCAGATGAAATTATCTCTGTAAAAGAGCTTATGAATAAACTCACACAAGGCGAATAATAGCTATATGTTGCGTCTTGTAGTACTCTTTCTTATCTTTGCCCTCTCTCTTAGTGCACTAAGTGATAAAGAGATACTCAAACGTGCTGATGGTTTTATGCAGGGGAGTAACAAAAGTAATAAATTCCGTGCTTATAATGACTACAAAAATCTCTATCTTCGCTCTATTATGGCTGAAGATAATAAGCTTAAAAAAAGTGCACTTAAGGGCATTGTTAAAAGTGGAAATGCACTTCATATTGATGTCTCCACTTATGCCCAAGAGTTAAAATCTTCTAAACCTAAGGCAAAAAGTCTCTATAACGTGGTTAAGAAGCCTGCCAAACCAAAAAAGCCTAAACGAAATATATTTAAAAAAACTCAAGATAATAAAAATAAAATTAAGCTCACTTCATCCCATAAATTAGAGTCTGTTCGATGGCTCGATGACAAACTCATTCTCAAATTTGATAAACAACTCTCCTTAAAGCAGATGAACTACTTTACTCTTTATGATAAAGAGAAAAAGAGCTATAAATATGTTTTTGATATTCATGCTTCTATGCTTACTAAAGCACAGAAATTAAGAAAGAAGGGTGTAAAAAGAATTAAACTAGCACAGTTTAATTCCAATACACTTCGCTTAGTGATAGAAAACGATAAAAAGATAAATGTTCGTTTTAAAAAAGAGTTGAGTAAGATTATTATTGCTATAGGTAAAACTAGTTTTACTCCTAGTAAAAAAACTTCCCCGCAAAGACTAGATAGAGATAAGGTTATTGTTATAGATGCTGGACACGGAGGGGATGACCCGGGTGCAGTGGGCTATAAAAACTATAGAGAAAAAGTAGTTGTTCTTCGCATTGCTAAAGAGCTACGACGGGTTTTAAAGTCTCGTGGTTACCGAGTGTATATGACTAGAGATAGTGATAAGTTTATAAAACTGAGTAATAGAACAAAATATGCAAAACGTAAAAATGCTGATATATTTGTTTCTGTTCATGCAAATGCCTCTCCTAAAAAGAAGGCCCATGGAGTAGAGTGTTATTTTCTCCAGCGTTCACGCTCTGAACGTGCAAAAAGAGTGGCGGCAAAAGAGAACTCTATGAACACCCGTGAAATGAATCGTTATGGCAAAGATAGCTTTTTAAATACACTTAATTCTCATAATATTGTTGCCTCTAATAAGCTTGCGATTGACTTACAACGTGGTATGTTGGGTATGCTCAATAAAAGATACTCAGATGTAAGAGATGGTGGTGTTAGGGGTGGACCATTTTGGGTTTTAGTAGGAGCACAGATGCCATCTGTTTTAGTTGAAGTAGGCTTTATTACAAACTCTGTAGAGGCGCAAAGATTAGTCAAGTCAAGCTACCAGAAAAAAGTAGCCTTGGGTCTTGCAAATGGAATTGAGAACTACTTCTTAAATAACTAAAGAGAGTAATCTCTCTTAAAGTTCGCTCTGCTTATACTCAAGCTTACCTGCTACTGACTCTTTATCACTTATAAGTGTTTCTATCTGCTGTTTAACTTTATCGTAACGATACTGCTCTTTAAAGCCCATAATTC
>Ga0256824_10000078_pt1 | contig 30689 bp, 20 predicted proteins | sample CV67metaG_FD_191570 | JGI IMG/M metagenome (GOLD analysis project Ga0256824, IMG submission 191570) | Hydrothermal vent microbial communities from East Pacific Rise, Pacific Ocean - CV67 | ecosystem: Environmental > Aquatic > Marine > Hydrothermal vents | place: Pacific Ocean: East Pacific Rise...
TTAAAGAATGCGCTATAGAGTATATTTACAAATGCACCATAATCATTAAATGCTGGTTTAGCCATAAATTCATCTGAGAAGATAAATCCTGTGGCTACATCTGATCCTGCGCTTTCTCCTGTGACTAATCTATTTGTCCAATCTGCTAACCCTGCTACATCTGCTGGTCTTCCTAGTACTTCAGTATAGAATCTACTTACAAAGTTTTCTACTTCTTGGGTGTTGGTTGCTGCTGTTGCTGTTTGCATACCTAGTGTCATTACGATGACACTAAGTATGGCTTTTAGGTGCTGTTTCATTCTTTTCCCTTTTATTCATTATTTTATATATACTGCATGTCTCTTACTTAATGTAAAAGACATACTGTTTTGATTTTCTTATAGAATTTGCATCCATTCTTGTGTTAATACAACTTTATCATCAACTGTCCGAGTCACAAGATTATTATGTACATCATATGTATAAGAAGTATAAGTTGCAGTTGATTCTGTACCATTAGATAAACTTTTACGTAAAACCACATTCCCTCTTGCATCATAGGCAATAAGACTCAAATAATCCTCAGATTCGTAACTAATTTCATTCCCTAAACTATCATAAGTAGTTGTAAATGAATAAGTATAAGAATCTTCAACACGATTATATATTTCTTTAATTTTGTTACCATTTGTATCATACTCAAAGGTCTCAGAATGGGTACCATCTTGATTTGTCATAGTACTGGTAATTTGATTGCCTTGAGCATTGTATGTATAGTGATAAATCTGTACATATGGATCTTCATTCGATGTAAACTCAGGATCTGTGATAATATGATTAGCTCCATCATACTCGTAAGTATATGATGTCCCACTATCTACGATTACTGTCTCTTTCTCTCCGTTTGCTCCATAAGTGTATACTGCTGTGTGGGTAACCCCATCACTGGTTATTGTTTCTGAAAGTAAATGTTTATTTTCATCATAGGTATACCCATATATATAAGTATATGAGTCTTCATCATAGGTATTAGTAAATGTATAATTTTCTGTGGCTACATTACCATTTGCATGATAGGTATAAACGTCAGTATTTTCACTTGTATACGAAGCATCTGCAGGGGTATATGTATAGTGAGATGTTAGTCTTTTACCCTCTGCATTATAGGTATTTGTTATTGTACCATACAGAGATGTGCGTGTAAGCAGCTTATCGTTGTTATCATATGTATAAGTTGTAGTATCTGTTACTGGCATCGGTGTTGGTGTTGGGTTAATATAACTTTCAGTACGAGTTGCTAGATTACCACGTGTATCATATGTATATGTTGCATTTTTATCATAGTCATAAGTACCATTTGCATAAGGAGAGACATATGCAGATTTCACTAACACATACTTTGGTGCACCTTCATAAGCAATGATATTATACGCATTACAAAGATTTATAAATTCAGCTGAATGTAAAAAACCTTTGACAACATTTTCTCTGGAAGTACCCCCTTCTAGTTGACCTAACCAGTCAGTTACTCCACCTTCATCTCCACTTCTGTTGAAGAATGCTTTATATAAAATATTCACAAATGCTAAATCATTTATAGGTTTAGAGGTAAATTCAGGTGAATTAGTAAATCCTAAAGCAATATCTGATCCTGTCGCTTCTTTAGAGTAAAGTTTTTGTGTCCAATCATTTAAACCACCTTCATCTGCAGTTCTTCCAAGTACCTCAGAGTAAAACCTTTTAACAAAGTCTTCCGCACTTCCTCCTGCTGCTGAACCTTGTCCATCAGGAATGGTTTTAATACCTGCTGCTTTTGCAAGTGCATCAAACTCTGCAGAATAGAGGAAACCATTCAGTACATCTTCTCGAGAAGTACCTGCATTCAATTCTTCAATCCAGCCATTAAATCCACCTACATCTGCCGGTCTACCAAAAAAAGCACTATAGAGGGTATTGACAAAGTCTACATCGGTGGTTTTTTTAGCGATGTATTCTCCTGAAAATACAAAACCCGTTGCGACATCTGACGCTGCACTCACTTGAGTGGTTAATCTATTGGTCCAGTCATTTAAACCTACAGGCTCTGCTGTACGGTCTAAGACTTCTACGTAAAAACGTTTAACAAAATTTTCTACATTTTGTGATGGCATAACTGCATGTATAGCCACACTCAGCAAGCCTCCTAAAAACAATATTTTTAAAATACTTCTCATTGACTAATTCCCCTTTTATCTGTTAATTTTTTACATACATAATATGTAAATATTATCATAGCAAAAAGATGTCACATTTTGCGTCACGTTTTGAAATATAATTTAATTTCTCATTCTTGGGCAAGATATCGGCTTTTAAATAGCAAAAAATATAAATGTAAAAATTTATTGTTCAATTTCAGCATATAATGAATATACTATAGGACAATATATATTATCTAATAGGAAATACAAATGTCCCTCATTCAAAACATAATTAAAATCGTACTATTATGCTTAACATTTACATTCAACATGCAAGCAGCAGATATTAGCCAACAAGAAGCATTCATTGAACGATTCTATCAGAATATATTAAGTAGAAATGCAGATGATGAAGGTATGAATACATGGCTAAATATCATTCAGAATGAATCGGCAACAAAAGTAGCATTAGGTTTTTTTAAATCACAAGAATTTATAAACAAAAAACTTTCCAATGAAGAGTTTGTTGATATTCTCTATCAGACACTATTTGATAGAGAAGCAGACATAGCCGGCAAAAATAGATGGCTACAGCAATTAAATGATGGTACTAGTAAAGATAAAGTTATGTATGGATTTTTTAATGCCCAAGAGTTTACAAACCTAGCAAATTCCTTTGGAGTCATACCCATAAGAAGTGAAGATCAATTAAACACATATAGCAACACAGGCGTAGATGGCTATGTAAATAGATTTTATACTCTTGTATTAAATAGAACTCCTGATGAAAGTGGATTTAATGATTGGACGACACAACTAAGAAATGGAACAAAAGCAGGAGGGGATATAGCAAAAGGTTTTTTTAATTCTCAAGAGTATGTAAACAGAGGATTAAATGACTCAGCTTTCTTAGATATATGTTATAAAGCATTTTTTGATAGAAAAGCAGACCATCGAGGTAAACTAGGTTGGCTTGAACTGTTAGAAAAAGGTGAAAATAAAGTAAATATTTTAAATGGTTTTATTGGTTCGCAGGAGTTTATCAATTTGGCAGACAAGTTTGAAATTGAACCTGGTAGTGTCGAAGAAAAGGTTGATTCATCCATTGATTTAAAACTGAAAACAACCTATGAATTGCCATATATTTATTCTTCCTATAGAAATAACATATTAATTGATGGTGATAGTATTATTTTAGTTGGCGGGGAAAAAGGACATATTTTAAGTGGATCACATGATGGTCATGTAGCCTTTAATAATAAAATAATCAATATTAATTTAGTTACAGGAGAAAGAAAAGAGTTAGAAATGAATGCAAACACTGGACATCCTTTTGGTTCAACTGTCGCAAACGGTAGAGGTAACACGGCTAGAATTCACAGAATAGGTAAAGATAGATATCTTATATCTGGGGGGTTTCAGTATGTAGCAAATATGGAAATTGCTGATTTTCAGGCAATGACTATAAAAAGTATTAGTCCTGACTTTGAAATTACTGATACTCAGTACCAAGGACTTAATACTACAACATATTTTGCAGATCTCCAAGGTACAGCTATAGCAGGAGATGGAAATATTTATTTTTTTGGATTTAATAATGGTCTATATGCTATGCCTCAAATATTGAAATTTGATATAACCAAAGAAAAAATATCTTTACATACCAGTACACTAAAATTTTCACGTTCCCATATAAGAGCAGTAAGGTTAGCCGATGGAAAAGTTCTGCTTATAGGCGGGTGGGATGGTTCTGCTGAAGTAGTGCCAAATAGTGCCACAAGAAGAGTAGAAATTTTTAATCCATATGATGGTTCTATCACTAGGGTAGCTGATAACCTTGACCCTCTTCACCCTAATTTCACACAATTTTTAACAAGGGGAGAAGACTTTATCTGTATATGGGATAAGCAATATACTATCAGTACAAATAGTTGGAAAGAAGAATGTGATAAAGACTACTATTTAGCTATTGAAAATATTCTATCAGAATATATTCTTCCCGATAGCTACCGAACAGATAGTAACGATTTTATAAAAAAATTATCTAATGGTGATATTGTATTTTTTGAAAATGGTTTTGCAGGCAATACATTTTCAGATGAAATATCAGCCTATTCAATAGACACAAATACACTAATAAGAGTGTATACTCCAAGATGATGAGTCTTTTTAGCTTGAGAAACTATATAAACATAATCTGGCAGTAAAATTAATGGCAAAATTGAAAATACTCTTTGACTGTAGCCCTGCATATAAACCAACTAAAACTGGCATACCATTTTTTGTCAAAGAACTCTATAATGAATTAGAAAAGATAGAGGATATTACTGTAGAGAAAACTTTAGATATCTCTCAATACATCTCCCGTAAACCACACAAATTTTTTCGTTTTTTTGAACAGTTACTTTATCATAATATTTACTTACCTTTAAAACTTAAATGGGGTAAATATGATGTATATGTTGAAAATCAATATATGTTTTTACCCGTCTTTACACCTAAAAATACGCTGATTGTAAATATGGTTTATGATATTGCACTTATACTACTAGATAATATTCACACTCAAGAACATATTGCTAACTGGAGAAAACAATTTCCTAAAAGTCTTCACAATACTGATATAATTATCACTATATCAAAATCATCTATGCATGATATTCAGATATATCTAAACGATATAAATCAAAGTCAAAAAGAAATTGATTATATTTATGCAGATATCTGTCTAAATCAGCAAGATAAAAACTATGCAAAAGATACCCTAAAAAAATTTGGTATCGTTGAAGAATATTTTCTTTTTTTAGGTACACTTGAACCTCGGAAAAATCCCCTTACACTTGTAGCTGCCTTTCATCTTTTCAAGACACAAACAAAAAGTAAAATAAAACTAGTCTTTGCTGGTCAAAGAGGTTGGTTATATGATGATGTTATGTCTTATATAAAAACACACGATTTAGAAAATGAAGTTCTCTTTACAGGTTATATATCAGATGAAGATAAAATCACATTACTTAAACATACCAAAGCCTTTATGTTCCTTTCTGTTTATGAAGGTTTTGGGATACCTGCACTAGAAGCAATGAAATTAGGTACCCCCACTCTACTTAGCGACATACCTGTCTTTCATGAATTGTTTGAAACAAGTGCCCTATATGTAGATCATCATAACCCTCTTGATATAGCTCAAAAAATGGAAGAAATATTAAAAAGCCCACCACAAATATCGCCTGACATCTTTAAAAAGTTTTCATGGGAAAGCTCTGCCTATAAATTTGTAAAGATACTTAAATGTTATAACAAAGAATATCATAAACTTTAAAATAAATGTATAGCATTTTGGATATAATTTTACTATATAGAAGGAACTAATAGATGAAAAAACTACTTTTTACATTACAGATATATCTCCTATTGACTATGAATAGTTATGCAGATTTCAATCTAAAAACAGACTTGTATCTAGGTACCAGTTACTATAATATTGACATTATGAATAACTATGCTTACTTAACAGATATAAACGATGGTCTACAAATTATAGATATATCTGATACAAATAATACTGTATTAAAATCTACATATTCTCAAGTAGTTGGTCTCAATAGCATACCTATAGGTATTAGTATTCTTGGAGACTATGCATATATCATTACAAACGCAGATACCGATGACATGCATATCATAAATATCAGTAACCCAGAGAATCCTCAACTTACAGCAACATATTCTCTAGCAGGTATCCCACGTAATATAAAAGTTGTGGGTGATTATGCCTATATAAAAACTACCCGTGCTTTACAGGTAATTAATATATCCAATCCAGCTCAGCCTACTTTTGCAGACATATATTACGATCCTGATAGCTGGTGGGGGCAACCTACCCGTCTTGATATATCTACGCATTATGCCTATACTGTTTCCAATAACAATAGTGGAGGGGATGAGACTAGCGTCATGAAGGTATTTGACATTTCAAACCCCAATAATATTATACTTATGAGCCAATTTGAAGATTATCAGATAATAAACAAGTTTGATCTTTACTCAAGTTTTACGAATGCAGAAAATATATCAACCGTAGGGAACTATGCCTATTTATCATGTGGGACTCATGGACTTAGTATTATAGATGTATCCATACCAGCCCACCCTGTATTTATAAGTAATTTAATGACTCCATATAGGAATACTCAGTCTGTCATCATATCAGGTGACTATGCTTATCATTTAAATAATTATGATCTCTATATTAGCGATATTTCAAATCCTAAAATGCCTGTACTGGTCACTAAAGGCCGAAGCAAAACATCTGCTTACTTCCGTGATATAACTATGTATGATGGAATACTATATCTTGTTGATGCAGAAGGAGGGATAACTCTTCTTAAAATAAGTGATATTGAGAGCATCAATAAACGAGAAAAAACGAAAACATTTATTAAACGTTTTTACAATGTAATTCTTTCTAGAAGTGCCGATAGTAGTGGACTTTCCTATTGGACTGATCAACTAACTAGTTTATCAAAATCTGCAGCTGATATAGCAAAAGGATTTATTTTTTCTTCCGAATACGATATCAACTCTCATTCCGATGAAGAATATCTCACAACACTCTATCATGCCTTCTTCAATAGAGAACCCGATATTGAGGGCTTTAACCAATGGAAAAAACTCATCCTCTCAGGTACAACACGAGAAGAAGTTCTCGAAGGTTTTCTTAATTCTGAAGAATTTACAATTTTAACAAAAAGTTATGGTATCATAGCTAATGCTACACTTGTAGAACTTTTTATCTCAAGGTTTTATACACAAATCCTACTTCGTGATCCTGATCCTACTGGACTAGCTGACTGGACAAATAAATTAAATTCAGGTGCCGCATCTGCATCAGATATTGCTTTTGGCTTTATCTTCTCTTCAGAATTTACAACAAGAAATCTTGATGAATCAGAATATCTCCTTGTTCTCTATAAAGCTTTCTTTGCCAGAGAAGCAGATGCTCAAGGTTTCCAAAGTTGGATTGAGCAATTTAATTCAGGGGCAACAACCAAAGAGGTACTTCAGGGGTTCTTAGACTCTACAGAGTTTTCAACTCTGACGTTAGAGTATGGGATTAGGGTAAAATAATACGATATGATACATGATCATATCCAGTATAATTAGGTGAGCGTATATTGAAAAAAATCCATGCTGTTATCAATGCTTTCATTGCACTTATATTATACCCATTTTTTAAACACACAAAACCTATATGGCTCATAGGTGGACATAATGCTAGACTCTATACAGACAATGCCAAAGTCTTTTATGAATACATACTGACACAACACTCCAAGATAGACATTTACTGGATCATAGATAAAGATGCCCCTGCATATGCTATGGTACAGGGTAAAATACTCATCAAAGGCAGCATAAAGTCTTACCTCTATTTTTATCATGCAAAAGTGGTTCTTTTTTCCGATACACTTAACTCAGATATTGCCCCTTTTTCTTTTGTCTTACCCTTTGTAAGACACTTTTATAATAAAACGTTCAAGGTTTATTTGAGCCATGGGACTATTGCCTTTAAAAAAATGCCCTCTTTTTCTGGGAAAATGGCTCAACTAAAAAAAGATATTTTTTATAGTTACGATTTAGCTATAGCTTCTACAGTTTTAGCTAAGAAGGCAATGTTAGGATATAATATAAATCCTTCGTCTATAGTTTTAGCTGGGAGTGCTAGACATGATGCACTTCAAAACATCTTTACCAAAACTGAGAGCATACTCATAGCACCTACTTGGCGTACATGGCTTAAAGGTGCTAGTATTTTTGAAGAAAGTGACTTTTTTAAACACTATGCTCTACTACTTAGTGATGAAAAACTTTTAGCACATCTCGAGACACAGCACATCACTATACAGTTTTACTTACACCACATGCTCCATGAGCATTGGGAAACATTTAAACAATTTGAAAATAAATATATACAAATACTCCCTCCAGACACTGCCATAGATTCAAAAATAAAATCTGCTAAAATGATGGTCACAGACTATTCTAGTATTTGTTCTGACTTTTACTACTTACAAAAACCTGTACTCTTTTTTCAGTTTGACCAAAAACGCTTTAGCTTAGAAACTGGATCAGAGATAGACCTAGAAAAGGATATCTTTGGGGAAGTATCTTATGATACCTCTAGTCTTATAGACAACATCATTTACACAACACAAAATAACTATGCCTTAAGCCCTAAACAAAAAGAGGGTGAGAAATTTTTTATACACTTTACAGACAAAAATAACTCTGAGCGTATTTACGATACTATATGCACACGAAACTCCAAGGCCACTCTATGCATCAATTAGTCTCTATCATCATGCCATCTTACAATGCACAAGCATACATAGATGAGGCTATTTCTTCTGTACACTCACAAACATATACACATTGGGAACTTATAGTTGTTGACGATTGTTCAAGTGATGAAAGTTGGGATAAAATACAAAAATATGTAAACCAAGATAGCCGTATACATGCCATAAGAAACACTACAAATCAAGGTGTCTCCCACACGCGTAACATAGCTATAAAAAAATCACAAGGCTGCTACATAGCATTTTTAGATGCTGATGATGTTTGGTTACCCCAAAAGCTTGAACTACAGTTAACGCTCATGCAAAAAGAAAACATAGACCTTTGCTACTCTGCCTACCACACAATAGACCCTAAAGGAGAGCATCTCTCTACCTTTCATGTACCTTTACAACTCTGCTATGCAGATATGTTAAAGACAAGCTATATGGGTACACTTACGACTATCTACAATGCGGAGACATTAGGAAAAATATATTTAACAGATATGGGGCATGAAGATTATGTGATGAAGCTTGAAATCCTCAAACACATCTCTCATGCGAGAGGCATCAACACACCTCTCGCAAAATACCGCATACATGGACAAAGCCTCTCTGTAAACAAATTTAAAACCGCACAATGGCAATGGCACATCTACCGAAATATAGAAAAACTACCTTTATGGAAAAGTTGTTATTATTTTGTGCAATATGCATACAACGGGGTGATGAAATATAGATAACTTTAACGTGTGTCTTTTTTATAAAGATACCTATAGAGTAACATATAGGCTAACACAAATAGTATAGATACCAAAATATTATATTGGGAACTATGTGCAAAAAAGGTAGAAAAAAGTGTATGAGGTAGGCATAAAAGCAAGATAATCACCGCAGTATGCGGGTTATTTTTAGCAAGTTGTCTACGGACTAACATGTGCATATGAAAGGTGTCTGGTTGCATAGGTGAAATGCCCATAGACTTTTTACGTACGATGGAAAAAATGACTTCCCACACAGGGTAAATAAATATAGACAGTACATACCAAGGGCTTACCTTTTCATAGGTTCCTGCTAAAAATATACCTATAAGTGCTACCATAAATCCGAGTAAATACGCACCGCCATCCCCTAAAAATATCTTACCTTTAGGAAAGACCAGTACAAACAACCCAAATGTAGCACCAGCTGTCACGGTAATGATGTACAGTAAATCACTGTTGTGATGTTGGTTACTCACATAGGCAAAAGAAGCCAAAATCATTAGTACCACACCTGAGGCCAGACCATTAAACCCATCTATGATGTTAATAGCATTGACCATACCTACAATGGCAAAAATGCTAAACACAACCCCTACTGAGTAGGGTAAACTTACCCCTAACCCTAAGTAAGTCACCACTGAGTCAGTAAGCCACACAGCGACAGCGGCAGCTAAAGTCTGCATGGCTAAACGGACTTTAGGACTTAAAGAGTCATGAAAATCTTCAAAAATCCCACTGGCAAAAGCAAGTGCCACAGAAGGTAAAAGCTTTAACCCAAAAGGTATAACCGCCAACAATCCTAAAGCCGTCACGATACCTATGCCCCCTGCTCTTGGCGTGGAGTCAGTATGAAATCTTTGTGGTTTATCTTCTTTATGACAATCTATGAAAAAGGTATGCTTATGAGAGAAATATATGACTAACAACAAAGTAAAAAATGAAATGAAGAAGGCTACGAAAAATGTTATTATCATAAATTATACTTTGCAATGGGTCTTGTTTTTAGGATTATACACTATATAGCTTTGATGTGTGGTGTCACAAAAGAAAACTTACTGTTGTTTTTTATAGGATTAGACTATACGTTACACTAGAGAATTGCTTTGCTGTATGGTGTCTGTAGGGTCAGTTTACCGACCGTTGGATTTTGAATGTTGAAAATATTTGTTATTTTAATGATATGTCGATATTTGGTCGATAAATCGACCCTACGAGAAAGTACTAATTCCTAATCCCTCAAGCAGCGTACAGAAAACCCATTGATGCGACTTTCTGAGTTGCGCCTGCCCGCAGAGGCACTGCGGAAGAAAAGGTGGTACGCTCTCCGCAAGCCATAGACCGAGCTAGACCACACCTGCCCCCTCGAACCCTGCTGGTACAAGGCCCCTCCTCCGAGGTTGTAACCAGCAGATGGCAACTTCAAAAAGCTATTAAAGGCGTCAAGCCTATTAGATATTTGTGCAGAGCCTGTGCCTAATAATTCTGCACTAAGTTCAGTAATGCTTGGTACCTTAAACCCTACAGGACAGACAGATGAACCATCTGTTTTAGACCAGTTCGCACGTCTTATAGCTCCCGTACCATCTATTGATACCCAGTCAAATCTTCCTATTATGAAGTCAGTTCCCGCATCATTCACATCTTTTGCTTGTGTGTTAGTAGTAGCACTCCCGGAGTCTTCATGCCCATCAAAATTCCTACCCCACTGATAGTAGTCTCCATAACAAGCCGTGTCGTTAAAGCTTTCACATACTCTAGCAGCCCCTAGGTTACGGTCTAGCCAAACTTTTCCTGTGTGAGGAGATGTGACAAAACCATAGGTAGTACCATTATGGGTGATGGTGGTAGGTACAGAGGCTTCATTTATTGTTAGTGTTACACTCTCACTACTACTCACCCCAACAGCATCTACCACTGTAAGTCTAATGTTATGGTCTCCTACACTAAAGTCTGTTTTAGTAAAGCTTTCACTGCTACTAAGTTGCACAGTATTTTCTACCCACCAGTGACACAGGATACTTCCCTCGGCATCACTACTGCTACTTGCATCTAGTGTCACAGGGTCTGAGAAGTTTGCTGTTTGGGTGTTGGTACTTATTTGAGCTTGGGGTGGTAGGTTGTTTCCTGTACTAGGTTCAGGCGCTCCTGCAAAAGCTAAAATGCCAAAAGAGTTCGTAAGATTAATGAACTCGTGGGAGTGTAAGAAGCCATTAAGTACTTCTTCTTGCGTACTACCGTTTGTTAGTTCTGTCATCCAGCCATCAAACCCTGCTTGGTCTGCTGGTCTGTCAAAGAAGGCAGTGTACAAGGTGTTAATGTACTCTGTGTTTGTTTTAGAGCCTAAGTCATACTCAGCAGAGAAGATGAACCCAAAGGCGATGTCTGAGCCTGTGGCTTTGTTGGTGCTCAGTTTATCTGTCCAGCTTTTAAGTCCTATGTTGTCTGCATCACGTCCCAAGATGACAGAGTAGAAACGTTTTACGAAGTTATCTAGTGCAGTGGTAGTGAAGGTAGCACCTTCGTAGGCTTGTATGCCATAACTTGCAGAAAGGTTAGCGAACTCTGCAGAGTAGATGAAACCATTACTTACTTCTTCTCTACTGACGCTACGATTTAACTGGTCTACCCAGTAAGAGAACCCTTCTGGATCTTCCGAAGCTACTCTATTGAAAAATGCTTTATAGAGGGTAGTCACAAAGGCACCATTATTACTGTCTTTCGCTATATATTCTTCAGAGAAAACAAAACCTGCAGCAACATCTGCTCCTGTTTTACTACGAGAAGTTAGGTCATTTGTCCAACTGTCTAAGCCTGCGTTATCTGGTTGTCTGTCTAGTACTTCTATGTAAAAACGCTCTGCGAAGCTTTGGACATTGTGGGTTTGGGTGCAGTCTACTTCGGCAAACAGTGTAGAGCTTAGTGCAAGTGACATAGCTATGGAGGTGATAGTTTTTTTCATGGGTTTCCCTAAGTTTCTGAATATATAAATGCTAGATTATACTTTATATAATTTAAAAAATACTTTTTTGGGGTATATTTTACTATTATATACGTAAAGGATTCTTAGCTATAATTACAACTATATTAATGATGATGAGGAAGTTGTAGATGGTAAAAAAGAGTATATTAGTCACAGGATGTGCAGGGTTTATAGGATCTAATTTTGTACCTTATTTTTTAGATAAATATAAAGACTACTTGATAGTAAACCTTGATTTACTAACCTATGCTGGTGATTTGGCTAACCTTACAGAGTGTGAAAAAGACCCAAACTATAAATTTATACAAGGTGATATTTGTAACCGTGACTTAGTTAACTTTATTTTTACAGAATATAATATTCAAGGTGTTATCCACTTTGCTGCAGAAAGTCATGTTGACAACTCCATTAAAAACCCAGGTGTATTTATAGAAACCAATGTCAATGGAACCTTCACCTTACTTGATGTTGCCTATAAAACTTGGATGGAAAAACCATTTACTTTTAAACAAGGTTATGAGGGCTGTCGTTTCCACCATATCTCAACTGATGAAGTCTATGGTACACTGAATGAAACTGACCTCTTTACAGAAGAAACACCTTATGCACCTAACTCACCTTACTCTGCATCTAAAGCATCTAGTGACATGATAGTACGTTCTTACCAAGAGACATACGGTATGAACACAGTGATTACCAACTGTTCAAATAACTATGGTCCTAAGCAACATGATGAGAAACTTATACCTACTATTATTAGAAAAGCATTAGCGGGTGAAAGCATCCCTATCTATGGTGATGGCAAAAACATCCGTGACTGGCTTTATGTCCTTGACCACTGTAAAGGTATTGACCTTGTTTACCATACAGGGAAAGAAGCAAATGTTTATAACATTGGTGGACGTAATGAACGTACCAATCTACAGATTGTTGATGCTATTTGTACTATCTTAGATGAAAAAGTACCTACGACTAAAAGTTATAAAGAACTCATCACATTTGTAGAGGACAGAGCCGGACATGATAGACGTTATGCTATAGATGCTACAAAACTAGAAAATGAACTTGGATGGAAAGCAGATGAGAACTTTGATACAGGAATTGTGAAGACAATCGATTGGTACCTTAACAAATACGGAGTAAACTAGTTGTTAGAATTTCTAAAGGCTATTTTTCAAAGTAAAACCCTTTTATGGTCACTCACTAAAAATGAATTTAAACAAAAATACATAGGCAATGTCTTAGGTATATTTTGGGCTTTTATTCAACCTGCTGCGATGATTGGTATCTTTTGGTTTGTCTTTCAAGTAGGATTCAAGTCTAAACCAGTAGATGATTTTCCTTTTATCTTATGGCTAGTTGCGGGGATGTTTCCTTGGTTTTACTTCTCAGAAGGACTATCGACAGGAACAAACAGTGTACAAGCCAATGCCTTTTTGGTTAAAAAAGTCGTTTTTAGAGTAAGCCTCTTGCCTATCATTCCTTTACTCTCTGCTGTTTCCATCCATATTTTCTTTGTCTTTTTTATGTTTGGTATGTTTCTTTACTATGGCTATACTCCAGAGATATACTGGATACAAATAGCATACTACATGTTTGCTACTTCTGTGTTACTTTTGGGACTCTCTTGGCTCACCTCATCTATCGTTATATTTTTCAAAGACATAGGACAGTTGGTTGCCATAGTCATTCAATTTGGATTTTGGCTAACTCCTATCTTTTGGTCCATGAAGATGGTACCAGACAAGTATCACTGGATTATTAACCTTAACCCTATGGCGTATATCATAGATGGCTATAGAAACTCTATGATATACCACAAATGGTTTTGGGAAGACATGAGTTTTACACTTTATTTTTGGAGTTTTACTATCGTTGTATTTATCTTAGGTGGATTTACCTTTAGAAAACTCAGACCTCACTTCGCGGATGTACTCTAATGGATAATATAGCCATAAAAGTAGAAAACCTTACAAAAGTGTATCATCTTTATGATAAACCACAAGATAGACTTAAAGAAGCACTCAACCCTTTTAAAAAGTCTTATCATCATGACTTCTATGCCATGAATGATGTAAGCTTTGAGATAAAAAAAGGTGAAACCATTGGTATTGTAGGGAAAAATGGTGCAGGTAAGTCTACACTACTGAAAATGATTACAGGGGTTTTAACACAAAGTTTTGGAAATATCTATACTGATGGGAAAATAGCATCACTTTTGGAGTTGGGTGCTGGTTTCAACCCAGAAATGACGGGACTTGAAAACATCTACCTTAATGGTACACTTATGGGCTTCAGCCGTGAAGAGATGGATCCTAAAATTGACGCTATTTTAGCATTTGCAGATATTGGAGAGTTTATCTACCAGCCTGTCAAAATGTATAGTTCTGGAATGTTTGCACGTTTAGCATTTTCTGTTTCTATTAATGTTGATCCTGATATCCTCATTGTAGATGAAGCATTAAGTGTGGGTGATTTAGCTTTTCAAATGAAGTGCTTTAAAAAGTTTCAAGATTTTCAAGATGAGGGAAGAACTATACTTTTTGTCACCCATGCACTCGACACCGTGATACGATACTGTTCTAGAGGAATTGTAATTGATGGTGGTCAGAAAGTATTTGATGGTACTTCTAAAGATGCAGTTGACACCTTTAAAAAAATACTCTCTGGTGACTTTTATGAAAAAGACCTTGAAGAAAAACGTCAAACACGACGTACAATTCAAGGGACGAACCTTCTTAAAAATTCATTTGAAGAACATAAAGACATAGATATCTATGGCAATAACAAAGCACAAATAATTGACTATGGTACCCTTGATGACCAAGGAAATCCATCTGATATCTTAGACTACAATAGTGAATTTAGCATTATAATGAAAGTCCAATTTTACGAAGAAATTGAAAATCCTATTTTTGCTTTTACCCTTAAAGATGCAAGAGGTTTAGAGATAACCGGTACCAATACCTACATGAAACATGTCGTTAGTGGACTACACAAAAAAGATAATATCGTCACTATCACCTTTAAGCAAAAAGCCAATCTACAGCTCGGTAAATATGCTCTATCTTTAGGCTGTGTTAATCTCAATGAAAAAGGTGTAGAGGTTTATAATCGTATTTATGATGCCATGTTATTTGAAGTTATAGGTTCAGAACAAATGGTTGGCTTCTATGATTTACATAGTGAGATAACTCTTGCTTCAGATTGATTATAAACAGAGGATGGTTGGCTTAGATTTACTAAGAAGCCTTGCAATTATATTTGTAATTATATCTCATAGTAAAGTATTTTTTACTCCATATTATCCTATTTTAAATGATTTATCTCTATTTGGATATTATGGCGTTGAAATGTTTTTTGTTTTAAGTGGTTTTTTGATCGGTGGCATATTAATCCAAAATTTAGAGAAAAATATTTCAATCAAAACTTTCTTACTTAAAAGATGGTTTAGAACTATGCCTAACTATTATCTTTTTTTACTTTTAAATTTTCTAGTCTATACATATTTCTTCCATTACCCTACTGGCGGATTCAATTATATTATTTTTGGGCAAAACTTTTCTTCAAGTCTAGAACTTTACTTTTTCCCAGAATCATGGAGCTTGACAGTAGAGGAGTGGTTCTATATATTTATTTCTATATTGCTTTATAGTATGACATACTTTTTTAAAAACTTAAAGAAAAGTATATTATTACTTATCCTATTTATTATTCTTAGTAACACACTTTTTAGAGCATACACAGTATATATTACAAACTTATCATGGGACTCAGATGTACGAAAAGTTGTTATTTTTAGGTTTGATTCATTGCTTTATGGAGTATTCGCAGCATATTTATATTATTTCTACCGAGAAGTATGGTTTAGGTATAAATATTTATCATTATCAATTGCTCTCTTTTTAACACTTTTAAATATTTATTTTTTTATATCTTTTTATCCTGAGACAATTAATAATTCTTACTTTATGAAAACTTACTACTTTACAATTACTTCATTGTCAATTATGTTTTTTTTACCCTATTTAACAACTTTATGTTGGTCGAATACATATCCTATATTCACAAAAATAGTAACTTTTATTAGTCTCATTTCATACTCATTGTATTTAAGTCATTTTCTTTTAAAAGATATTTTCTTTAAGCTGGTACATATAAACCAGATACAAATTGCCATATTAACATGGTTTACATGGATTATTTCTAGTATTATAATCTCATCTATTATCTATAAGTATTACGAGAAACCCTTAACAAACTCTCGAAATAAATTTCTTTAAGGTCTTACAATTGAACATAAAAATTTATTCTACGACAAACCTACTTATTATCTTTATTTTATTAGCTATACCTTTTACATATCCATTATTAACATACCCATATGATATATATGCTCACCTTATCGCAATTGATGAGAAGTATCATCAATTAGCAAATACAACTAGTATTCCCGAAAATAGACTAGTGTGGCATACTCTTTGGTCTAATCTCTTTTTATTTTTACATATAGACAATGATCCTTTCTTACGTGCCAAAATCATACATATAGTACAAAGCTATGTTGCATTATTTTCATTATTCTATTTTAGTCAAGTAGTCATAAGAAATTTATTTAAGAAGGCTAAATCCTCAGATACTACTACCCTTGCTTTATGGTCAACTATCATATGGTTTACTATTTATGCCACTAAGGTTGGTTATGATCATCAAATATGGAATCAATTTTACTCTGTTAATTATCAAATTACATTACCACTTTTTTGGTATATTACAGCCTTAACTTTAGTTATTTTTCTTGAAAAAACTTCTCATATTAAAAAATTTATATTGTTTATTCAGCTTATCATAATTATTCCATTTATCATACAAGTTCATATTATGGAATTTATGTATTATCTCATGTATCTCTCTTTATTAGGTCTAATATACATAGATAAAATATACTTGTTTTTCAAAAAATATTACTACTACTTAATAATCTTTATTGTAATGCTAATTTATCTTATAAAAACATCTAATTATGAAAGTTCTCGACTTTTCTATTATTTTACCTCTGAAACATTCCCACTACTATATCATGATATAGCAATAAAAGGTCAATATATACTTAATAACTTTAATAGAAGTCATGCGTCAATCAATGAGCTCATCTATCTATCTTGTTGTAGTGCATTCTTCTTTATTTTGTTATTTTTCTTAAATAGATATACACATAAAGTGAAAATAAATTCTAGAATATTTATCTTTATCTTACTAAGTTCTACTTTTTTCATTATCCCTTTATATGAATTTTCTGCAGGTTTATTTGGAATAATCACAAGACCTGATGTTGTACACCGAATTTATTATAGTTCTTCCATATTTATACTCTTACCAACATTTTTTTACTTTGTTTTCAAAAAATTTCATTTGAATATTCGCTATATACATTTTACAATCTTCATATTTATAATATTAGTTTTCTTATTCTCAAAATATACAAATACGCGTTCACACAATTATTATAAGAATATTATTTCTATTTATAATAGTTTCTATCCAAAAGCTGTAGGTTTTCACCTTTCTGAACAACAAATAGCTAATATTGGTCAATTATTAAATATATATGAGAATAAAAATGTATCTCATAAAAATTCTTATTTCTATGCCCGTACTGATATTGCTTTTGTGATAAAATACATTTATAGAAGAAATGTTTATTGGGAAGGAAGACGTGCAAACCCTAACTATATAAAAGCATTTCAAGAGAAAAAAAATAATTCATACCATAATATTTTGTTTGAGACACCTAAAAGCTTTCCAAAATATATACCATATTGGTAATACAAATGTCTACTAAGGGAACATATGAGCGCAACATTAAATTTAAAGTTTTATAGTGGCAAAGACTACTATAGTGATGGAGATATAGAAGATGAACTTCTCGATATTGTTAAAAACCATACTGATTATACTGAAGTATTGGCAAAGGATAATCGTTGGCCCATACTCTATCATCTCTCACCCATACGCCAAAATATTATTAATTGGTATCCCTTTAAAAAGAATGCATCATGTCTTGAAATCGGTGGAGGTTGTGGTGCTATTACAGGTGCTTTATGTCAAAGTTTAGACAAAGTAACTGTGGTTGAACTATCTAAAAGACGTTCTAGCATTAATCTTGAACGACATAAACATTTTGAAAACCTTGAAATTATTGTCGGCAATCTCAATGACATACAGTTTAAAGAAAAATTTGATTACATAACCCTCAATGGTGTTTTGGAATATGCTGGTTCTTTTACAAATACAGATAATCCTTATAGTGATTTTTTAAAACAAATCAAAAAGTATCTTAAACCCGATGGAAAACTCATTATTGCCATAGAAAATCGCTATGGACTCAAATACTTTGCAGGTGCAAAAGAGGACCATACAGGTAAAGAGTTTGATGGACTTAACGGTTATCCAGACATATCATTTGTACGTACCTTTGGGAAAACAGAACTAGAAAACCTTTTAGTACAAAGTGGTTACCAGAACCAAGAGTTTTATTACCCTCACCCAGACTATAAAATGCCTATGGAAATATACAGTCAAAACTGGTTACCTAGTGTAGATACATTACTCTCACCTGCACCTAACTTTGACAGCCAACGTTATGAACTCTTTAATGAGACATCTACGTATCAAGGGATTATTGAAAATGGTCAATATGAATTTTTTGCCAACTCTTTTTTAGTTGTATGTGGAGAATAGATGAAAATATTATATGTAAAAATCAATAGCGAACGTGCAAGAAGATTTCAATTAAAAACAATTGTCTATGAAGAAAATGGTCAAAAACGTGTTAAAAAACAAGCTATGCATCCTGATGCTATACCACATCTTAAAAAGATGAAAGAGAACTATACAAAACTCACTAATTCTATTATTAATAGCCATATTAAACTTGCTAAAATTATTGATGAATCAAATGATTCTCTTACTTTTGAATTTATTGATGGTACAAGTTTAGAAAAACGATACAATCTTGCAAAAAAACAAAATCAAGAAGAAGCTAATACGCTTATAGGTTACTATAAAGAACTACTCCAAACAGGCTTTAAAACAATAACTTTTGATTCTACAACTATGGTCAACGAAACATTTAAAACGATATTAGGAGATTTTGATTATTCTAGATTTGATGGTCAAGCCTGCTTTGATAGTATTTCAAATATAGACTTAATTTTTTCAAATATTATTTTTAAAGATGATGACATTTATCTGATTGATTATGAATGGGTGTATGATCTCAATATACCTATAGATTTTTCAGCCTTTAGAGCATTACATGAAGATAATGACCTGCATTGGGAGATGGAAAAACATTTTGTTTTTCAAGAAGTAGTTGGGGAATATGGTTTTTTAAAATTATCAAATAACTATGCAAACAAACGTCTGACATTGGATGAACAAGAAAAATATATCTTAGATTTATATACTGCTATTGATAATAAAGATATACATATTAAAAGTCAAGAAAAAAATATGAATAGTATCATATATGACAAAGATGTACATATAAGTAATCAAGATGTGCAAATAGAGCATAAAGATACACAAATTCAAGAATTACATGCCTTACTTGAACATATGCGAATCAAAAATAGAGTTAAACGTCTCATTAAAAAAGTTATACCACAACCTTTGTGGGGAATACTAAAAAAAGTAAAACAAATTATTAGACCAACTGAAGCTATCACAACATCTGCTATCAGTACACCAGTCAATAACTATGTATACATTGAACCTTCTCTCACAGAGATAGTCCAGAAAGAAATAGATACTTTTGAACAAAAGCCTCTTATTTCCATAATTATGCCTGTTTACAATGTTGCACCTAAATGGTTAGAGTTAGCTATTAACTCTATAGAATCACAATGGTATACGAATTGGGAACTCTGTATGGTTGATGATAAAAGTACTGATGAAGAAACACAACAATATCTCAAGAGTATCAAGCATCCCAAAATAAAAGTGCACTTCTTAGATAAAAATCTGAATATCTCAGGAGCATCAAATGCTGCACTCACACTAACTTCTGGTGTGTATATAGCCCTTATGGATAATGATGATGAACTAACACCTAATGCACTCTATGAAGTTGTCAAAGCCATCAATACTGGAGCTGAGTTTATTTACTCAGATGAAGATAAACTTGAAATGGATGGGACATTCTCTGATCCACACTTCAAACCAGACTTTGCTCCCGACATGTTTCTCTCTCAAAATTATTTAAGTCATTTAGGTGTGATAAAAAAAGATCTCATTACAAACGTAGATGGTTTTACCTTAGGACTAGAAGGTGCACAAGATTTTGATTTGTATTTAAAAGTTTTAGAGCACACAGACAAAATACGACATATTAGTAAAGTACTTTATCACTGGCGGAAGATTCCAGGTTCAACTGCTTCAGAGTATGGTGAGAAGTCTTATGCTCAAGAGGCAGGGCGTAAGGCACTTCAAAATGCTATGCATAGAAGAGGTCTATCTGCTACAGTAAAAAATGGTCAAACACCAGGAACATACAAAGTAGATTATCTTCTAACAAGTACCCCTCTAGTAAGTATTATTATTCCTTTTAAAGATAAGCCTGAACTTTTGAAAACATGTGTAGAGTCTATACTTAAAAAATCAACTTATCAAAATTTTGAGATTATTGGTATCAGTAATAATAGTACCGAAGATGAGATTTTCAAAGAGATGGATAGACTTCAATCACTAGATAAACGCATAGCATTTCATGAGTACAATGTACCATTCAACTATTCACAAATTAATAACTATGCAGTTTCAACGTATGCAAAAGGTGAACAGATACTTTTTCTAAATAATGATATAGAGATTATTACACCTAGTTGGATAGAAGAGCTACTCATGTATTCTCAACATGAAAATAATGGTGCTATTGGTGCAAAACTTTATTTCCCTAATGATACCATACAACATGCCGGTATTGTGCTCGCACCAAAAACTATCCATTCTACTATCTTGATGTATCAAGGCTATCCAAGAGATCATTATGGATATATATCTAGACTACGATGTGTCAATAATTATTCAGCTGTAACTGCTGCATGTCTCATGATAAAAAGAACTCTTTTTGACAAGATGGATAGCTTTGATGAAGAGAAACAATCTATCGCATATAATGACATTGATCTTTGTTTAAGACTTCAAGATGCTGGCTATAAAAATGTATGGACACCTTATTGTGAGGCATACCATCATGAGTCAATATCAAGAGGGTATGAAACAAGTGTAGAAGATGTGGAACGTCGTGAAAAAGAGAAATGGCATCTTAAAGAGAAATATCCTAATATCTTTACAGAAGGTGATCCTTGTTACAACATAAACTTAACACGTTTTGGAGTAGGTTCTGAATTAGCAACTGCTGTTACAAAAGAACATTCCTTAGTTGAGGGTGAACCATTTTATGAAGCAATAACTATTTCACAAAATATACGAGAGAAAAATCATAATACACTTGCTATTTTTAGTCATTTTGATGCAGAAGATGAAATCAAAGAAGATATCCTTTACTATCTTCAATCACTTTCAAATTTTACAGATATACTTTTTGTAAGTACTGCAGAAAACCTCTCTGAAGACACATTAAAAGTTATTAAACCATACTGTAAAGATATTATAGTGAAAAAAAATATAGGATATGACTTTGGTGCATGGAAAACAGGACTAGACTATATCGGTGAAAATATAAATCACTATGAATCTCTTATACTCTGTAATGACAGTGTCTATGGACCATTCTTTGACTTAGAGAACATCTTTAAGAAAATGGGGACATATAATTTATGGTCAATGACAGATAATTATGAAATAGAGTACCATTTGCAGAGTTACTTTATGGTTTATACTAAAAATGCATTCTCACATGATACCTTTAAAACATTCTGGGGAAACTTCAAAATTTATGAAGATAAACAAACTCTTATTGAACATAATGAAATAAGTTTTTCACAAGATATGATGAATTGTGGCCTAAAATACAATAGTTACTATAGTGTGCAAAATAAGAATTATGTCAATGTTTTACAATACCATTGGGATACACTCATTCAAGAATATCAATTTCCATTTATTAAAAAAGAACTTTTAAAGAGAAACCCTTTACAGCTTCCTATTGATAATTGGCCTAAAATAATAGAATCTGACAGTAATTTTGATATCAATATCATTCAAAATCAGCTAAATTAATCAAAAACATGTCACAAATTAAACTTTGTGACACATTTTATAAGAAAAAAGCAATATAATTTTACAAATGAAATATAATAAATGCTACTTTTAAATTAGGAGATATTTTTGCTATTCAATTCCTACATCTTTATCTTCTTATTTTTACCACTTACTTTTTTTATCTATTTTTATCTTAATAAAAAACGATTAACAGAAGCAAGTAAAGCTTTTCTTGTTTTTGCATCACTCTTTTTTTACTCATGGTGGAATATAGCCTACCTTCCTCTTATTCTCATTTCTATGCTTTTCAACTATACAATGGGGAGAGAACTATCCAAACATGGTCAAAAAAAGAAAAACTATTCTCCTAAAGTACTTTTGGCTATTGGTGTTATAGCAAACTTGGCATTACTGGGCTATTTTAAATATGCAGATTTTTTTATAGAAAATGTTAACAATGTATTTCATAGTGATATTTCACTTTTACATCTTGCACTTCCTTTAGCCATTAGTTTTTACACCTTCCAACAAATTGCTTACTTGGTTGATAGTTACAGAAAAGAGACACAAGAGTATGACTTTCTAAACTATGCTGTCTTTGTTACCTTCTTCCCTCAACTCATTGCCGGACCTATTGTTCATCATGCAGAGATGATGCCACAATTTGCAAAATTAAAAAATAAAGTAATGCATTATCATAATGTTGCCCTCGGTCTTTTTGTATTTGCTATTGGTCTATTTAAAAAAGTAGTTATTGCAGACTCCTTTGCTATATGGGCTACACAAGGTTTTGATGTAGAACAAACATTGACTACACTAGAAGCATGGGTTACTTCACTCTCCTATACTTTTCAACTCTATTTTGATTTTTCAGGTTATACAGATATGGCTATTGGTATTGCTTTACTTTTTAATATCAAGTTACCTATCAACTTTAACTCACCATACAAAGCTACAAGTATTCAGGACTTTTGGAGAAGATGGCATATTACACTATCGAGATTTTTAAAAGATTATATCTATATACCTCTTGGAGGAAATAGAAAAGGTGACATTCGTACCTATACCAACCTCTTTACTACTTTTCTACTAGGTGGTATCTGGCATGGGGCGGGATGGACCTTTGTACTTTGGGGTGCACTCCATGGCTTTGCGCTGATGATACATCGTGCATGGCAAAAACTTGGTCTACGCATGCCAACATTGTTAGCATGGTTTATCACTTTTAACTTTATCAACATTGCATGGGTCTTTTTTAGAGCAACTAACTTTCATGATGCCATGAAAGTACTTAAAGCCATGTTCCACATAGAGAGTGGTATATTCTCAAAATCAACACAGTTTGTACATATGCTGCACTACCATCATCCTGCCTTCACTTATATTAAATTCAACATGGCAAACTATATGCTCATTTTAATTGTATTAGGGTTTATACTCACACTATTTTTTAAAAATGTTCACCAGATGCAAGAGAAATTTAATCAACGAAAAACAGTATCTATCGGGTTAGCTCTCTTTGTTGGAATTCTACTTGGTATTTCATTATTAACCATTGCTATCAATACTAGCTCAGCGTTTTTATATTTTAATTTTTAATTCTATAAGAATGAACAAAAAACATTTTATTTTTGTAGCATTGAGTATTACACTACTCATCTTTTCTATCCTACCTATTGCAAATTATATTGCTGACCCTTCTAGAATATTACATCATGATTATAAAATGCGTTATAAAAAGTTTGAGCCTAACAAATTATCGTTAAAAATTTTATATCTTTTAGAAAATAAAAATAAATATGACACATTGGTTTATGGATCCTCTCGGGGTGAATTTATGGATGCTAGTCTCATCTCTAAAAATGCATATAATATGAATCATCCTTTTGGTACAGTCACCACTTATCTTAACAGTTTAAAGACAATACTGAGAAGTGGTGTAAAAGTTCAAAATGTCTGGATAGCCATTAATGATTATGATATATGGAAAGACCAATCTAATGCACTGGCTAAACTCCTCTATCAAAACAATATATTTGATGATATAAATTTATATGCTGAGTCTTTATTTACACTTAATCCAGAATATATACAAATACTAAAAGATAAGATACCTCTGATTAAAACAGAAGATATCACAAAACCTAATGAACGTACTCAAAGAGCAAGAAAACAAGAAAATATCATTAAACTACAAACAAGAAGAAATATATCTCCTGTCACATTAGGATATAACGGAAAGTTTAGAATTAAAAAAACAATAGATGAAATATCTCAAATTAAGACATTATGTAAAGAGAATAATATTACCCTTACGGTATTGATGTACCCGATATATTGGAAAACATATCTTACGTATGATCAAAGTAACATAGAACTATTTAAAAATGAACTTGTAAAAGTAACAAGCTTTTATGATTTCTATGATTTAGCTAAAGTTTCATTAGATCAAACTAATTGGTTTGAGGGAAGTCACTTTGTACCAAGTATTGGTGACTACATGATAAAATCTATCAAAAAGAATCAAAACTTAATAACAAAAGAAAATATCAATTCCAGAATAGAAAAAACTAGATTATTAACAAGAAATATGCCTTTTATAAAAACTGGTGGTATCTATTATATCAATAATGGATTGAAACCTACACTAAAAGATAAGAATATTATTTTTGATATGCAAAATAAAAAATTCACATTTTTTAAAAATAATGATTTTGATATAAAATACAAAGAATCCTATATAAAGACCGTTGTTACAGGGTATGATCCTCTTGTTATTTTAGATAATACAAAATGTAATACACAGCAATGTTTATTGAGTTTTACTATCCAAAGTCCAGTAGAAACATTATTTCAATTCTATTATAAAGAATCAGAAAAAGGTCAATATAATAAATCAACTCCGTACAATTATCTATTAAAAAAGGGTTTGAATACACTAAGTTTTATAATCCCAAGTAACTATATTAACAATGAACTAAAAATGTATTTTACAAGAGGAAAAGGGGAATATAAAATAAAAAAGTTTACGATTCACGAATTTGAATAAAATAAATCCATAGTTAAAAATTATCTCTTCACAGACCTTCAACTAGAAAATAGTCTAGAAAGCACGAAAATAAACACATCTAATCTAAAAATACATACCTACCCTAAACATACATAAAATTTAATATGTTAAAATACATCTAATTTTAATTGGATGAAAATGAATAAAAAATCTTTTATTTTTCTTAGTTTAGGTGTTGCTTTACTCTTATTCTCTAGTTTAGCACTTCTTAATTATCGTGCAGACATGACACGAATTCTTCATCATGACTATACGCATGTCTACAAAGGTATTCACCCTAATAAACTCTTTTTAAAAACGGTTTATCTTTTAGATAATAAAGAGAAATATGACACAATTGTGTATGGATCTTCAAGAGGTGGGTTTGTAGATGTAAGTCTTATATCACCTAAAGCATACAATATGAGCCATGGCTTTGGTACAGTGACAACCTATCTTGATAATTTAAAGACACTATTGGGAAATAACATCAAGATTAAAAATGTATGGATTAGTATCAATGACTTTGTGATTTGGAAAGACCAAACTAATTCATTGGTAAATATGGCATATCATAATGGTCTCTTTGGGAATATACCTCTCTATACAGATTGGCTTTTTGAACTAAGAAGTAAAAACGTTAAAATTCTTACTGATAATATACCCTTAGTCAAGAGTAACTATATTATTAATCCTCAAGAAAAAGTAAAAAACTCAAGAAAAAAAGAAAAAATACTCAGTGAGAAAAGAAATATCCCACCTACAACATTAGGATATACAGGGATATTTAGAATTGACAGTGCTATAAAAGAGGTAAAAGACATTAAGGAAATATGTAAAAAGAACAACATTCATTTAACTATTTTCTTTTATCCAACATACTACAAAACATATTTCAGATACAACCAATACAAAATAGAAGAATTCAAACGAAAATTGGCATCTATCATAGATTTTTATGACTTTTATGATGTAGGGAGACTCTCAATTAACAAGAAAAACTGGTTTGAAGGTAGCCATTTTACACCAAGTGTTGGAGACTATATAATCAAAAATATTCAACAAGGAAAAGGTCTCGTTACGTCAGAGAATATAGAAAGTCGTATTCAAGAAACACGTTCATATATTAAAAACCTTGCTTCTGTCGATTTACTTCCTCCTGGAAAATCTGCTTATCATTATAATTCAAATATTAATTTAGATCCATTTCCAATTATATTCGATATTACAAAAAATGATATCACTAATATTTCAAATGCAAAGCAATCCACGCATTCCAATAAAAACACGCCTGTTTTTATCATTAAAGATATTCATACCCAAGCAAAACAAATTGTACTGACAACAACCATTGAAAGTAAATCAAACGCAAATTTAAGGCTCTTTTTTAAAGACTCCAAAGATACTGATTATAACCCGAGACTTACTTATCAATATAAACTCAAAAAAGGGCTAAATGAAATTAGAATTGTTATTCTAGGAAAATATATTAACAACGATATGAAAGTGCAAATCCCCCAAACTAGTGAAAATTTCAAAATAGACAAATTTATTCTTCAGTCATTACAATAACTTCTCAACACTAGATACTTCACGCAAGCCTCGACTACATCTTTTTTTGTTATAATATCTTATCTATAACATGTGGGAAGGACTTGTCTATACAAATGAACATCAAACAATTGTTTATATTTGACAACAATATAAAAGCATACCTTTTCCTTTTTCTTCTAGCCCTCTTTATGTTAGGTGCAAATCCCTTCAAGTCTGAGACTGTTGCCCCTATGGATTTACTTGTTAAATATCCTGGCTGGCAAAATACTGAATTTGTACTAGAACCTATCAATGGACAAAGATCTGACGTTCTTGATGGTAAACTTCCTATTTGGATCAGTGCAAAAAATGACCTTTATAAAGGTGAGCTCCCTATTTGGAACCATCAACGTGGAGGAAAACCTGGATTTACATTTAGTAATTCTCTCATTACACCTGCATTTTGGACTTTCTCACTGGTAAAAGATAATGCTTTAGGTTTTTATCTCTCAAACCTTGTTAATCTACTTATAGGTCTTATAGGGATGTATCTCTTTTTACGCCTCTTTTTTGGACCTTATGCTTCCATATTTGGAGCCACTGTCTTTATGTTTTCTGGATTTAACAGTGCATGGTTTTTTTGGCATCATGTCAACACAGCTATCTGGACGCCATGGGTACTTTATGCTATTTTTAAATATCTTGATACACGTCTAAAAATCTATCTTCCTCTCATTGCCTTTACGATGTTCATGTTAAATGTTGCCGGTTTCCCAATGATTGCAGTCATGACCTATATGACCATTGCTATTATGGTACTTCTCTTTTTAATTTCAAAAAGATTTCCTTTTAAACAAAATCTCACAATCATTGTAAACCTTGCAATGTTTTCTATCTTGGCACTTATGCTTGCTATTCCTTTTATCTACCCATTGGTTGAACTGTTAACATGGATGGGAGACATGAGTAGTAGACATGGAGGCTCTGGCTTTGGACTAAATGATTTTCAACTTTTTATTAATCCTTACCTTTATCGGTATCCTCAGGTTGAAACGACCTTTTATGTAGGCCTCTTACCTGTACTCTTTCTTTTTATCGCCCTAGCACTTGCTATACGCAAACCAAAATTTATTGCTCTTTTTGGATTAATATTATTTTTATATGCTATCACTATTGCGTTTACACTCATAAGCCCAGAACTTATTCATAAAGTACCTACACTCAATAGTAGTTTGCTTACCCGATTTGGTTATCTTATTGGTCTTTCACTAGCTATTGTTGCAGCCTATGTAGTACATGAGTTGAGTCAAAAAGTAGAACATAAGGTGTGGGGACTAGTACTCATTGTATTACTTCTATCTGTGCAAATTATTGACCAGAAACGATTATTTTCATCTTTTAATGGTCCTGTGCCAAATGCTTCTTTTTACCCTGAAACAAAAACAATTAACTACTTGCAAAAAAACATGGGTCCTTTTCAACATGTTGTAGCAGACAGAGGATACCTGATTGCTGGTACTTTAGGTGGGTATGGGCTTAATGATTGGTATGCACACAGCTTTCACTCAGTAGCAGAGAAAAAAATACTTAATCAACTTGTTACCAATGCCTTTCAAACACCTACATCAGCAATGTTCTCCTTTTCTCAAATTAATCTAGCTAGCCCTTATATGGATTATTTAGGTATTAAAGCTATTTTGAGTACTTCATATTCTATCTATAAACACATTCCTGTTTGGGATAATGACCGTTCACAACAACCTTGTCCAAATTTACCAAAAAATAAACTTCTCCAACCCTTTCCTATAGACAAGGATATAGAGATAAATGGTATTAGCTTAAAAATGGCAACCTATGGAGATAAATCTGCTTCTTCAGATGTAAAACTTATCCTCAAAAAAGAGGGTCAAATTATTGCAACATCTATTGTAGATAAAGAAAAAATACATGATAATATTTGGGTACCTTTTACTTTTGGAAAATATATACATTTAACAGAAGGAAACTACACTCTCTCTATTAAAATGCTTGATACTACCAATGCAAAAGCACTAACAATATGGGCAAACCAAAAAGAGTCACACTATAAACTACAAGTTAATGATCAAGAAGTCCCACTTAGTTTAAAAATGGCATTGACACAAGAGAAACAACAAGATGCAAAATATAAAGTACTTAACTTAGAACCCAATATATATCTTATAAAAAATCAACATGTTAAAAATGGTGCATACTTTTTAAAAGCACTTGATACAAATCAAACAGTCAATTATACGCATATAACAACCACTATACCATCCAATCCTTCTATCAAAATTGACTATCAAGGTAAAGAGAGTGGATGGGTAGTCTTACCAATGAGGAACTACCCTGGTTGGGTAGCAACTGTTAATGGTAAAAATGTAGAGATAAATACCTTTCTTGATATGCTTCCTGCTATAAAAGTTAATGGTAAATCCACTATACTACTACAATATGCTCCAAACTATAATAAATATACCTATTTACTCGCGTTATTGGGTCTATTACTATTGCTATTTAGTATTTTAAAATTTAGAAAAAAGGATTAGGATGAAACTGATCATACAAATTCCATGCTACAACGAAGCAGAGACTTTAGCCATTGCATTGGGGGCACTCCCTAGAGAAGTAGAAGGCTTTGATAAAGTTGAATGGCTTATTATCAATGATGGAAGTGTTGATGACACGGTTAAAGTTGCACTTGAATGTGGGGTAGACCATGTTGTAAACTTTAAACATAACCAAGGCTTAGCCAAAGGTTTTATGGCAGGGATTAAAGAGTGTCTTGCTCAAGGTGCTGATGTCATTGTCAATACCGATGCAGATAACCAATATGAAGCAGACGATATTCCTAAATTGACACAGCCTATTATTGATGGAAAAGCAGAATATGTAATTGGTGCACGTCCTATCTCTCAAACTGATCATTTTTCTCCTGCAAAAAAGTTCCTCCAAAAACTGGGTTCTTGGGTGGTAAGAAAAGCAAGTGGAACAGATATCCCAGATGCACCGAGTGGATTTAGAGCGATTAGCCGTGAATGTGCGATGCAACTTAATGTCTACAATAATTATACCTATACTCTTGAGACTATTATCCAAGCTGGTCAAAAAAATATGGCCATCACTTCTGTACCTATTCGAACAAACGAAGACTTAAGACCCTCAAAACTTCTTTCAAGTATTCCTAACTATATTAAAAAATCTGTGGTTACCATTGTACGTATTTCTGTCGTTTATAAATCTTTTCAATTTTTCATGGGTATTGCATCTATCCTTTTTGGTCTTGGTTTCTTATTAGGATTACGTTATTTATATTTCATCTTTACAGGCGACGGCGAAGGACATACCCAATCCGTTATCTTAGCTGGTGTATTAATGGGTATGGGCTTCCAAACAGGACTCATAGCCTTTATTGCTGACTTACTTTCCGTGAACAGAAAACTCCTAGAAGAGATCAAAATGAGAGAATACAATTAATGAAAGTCCTCTTCACCTGTGCTGATAAACCTACCATCTCACGTAATAGGTTCCATAGAAAAGCATTAGAAGAGAGATTTGAATACGATGAGTGTATCTCTGAAGGCAAAACCTATGCGACACGCATACCAAGTATTCTCT
>Ga0256824_10000079_pt1 | contig 30631 bp, 22 predicted proteins | sample CV67metaG_FD_191570 | JGI IMG/M metagenome (GOLD analysis project Ga0256824, IMG submission 191570) | Hydrothermal vent microbial communities from East Pacific Rise, Pacific Ocean - CV67 | ecosystem: Environmental > Aquatic > Marine > Hydrothermal vents | place: Pacific Ocean: East Pacific Rise...
CACTTAAAAATATAATTAGAAGGGAAAACGTAAGTTTTCCCTTTTTTTATGGAGTTATTTTCCCAAATATCATGTTTCTATAAGTATACTTTTATTGCTATTTCAAATATTAGTGATATATTTAAACAATATACTTATCAGTTTGTTTTCCAAGGGATAATTTGTCTTAGTAAAAAACATACTAAAGATTCTCCCTATGTCATTTTTTTATTAAAATGAAGAGAGCAAAGGGTGCCTATTATTCTCGGATAAATCGCCACGGACAACAGAAGTTTAACATGTCAAAATTTCTTAGTTTAATTTCTTTTTGGATGAAATAGGAAAGGTAACGGATAAGCATATTAAATAAGTAATAATGTTATATGAAAAAAATCTACACTTTAATTTTATTTATATGTATACATGTATTATCGTTTTCGCAATATTGTACTATTAATGGTCCAACAACATTGATTGATTCAAACGTACAGAGTGTTGACTTAACTGGAGATACAGGAAGCATAAGTTTTGTTGGTTGTCCTGCTGTTCTCGGGGTTCAAGATTTAACCAATTTAACAACAGCTTTATCAGCAGGTAATTTGTATACGGTAAGTATACAGTTTGGAACATGTGATGGTAATTTTGCAGGTAATGGAGAAGCATGGATAGATTTTAATGGTGATCAAATATTTACAAGTGATGAAACAATTGGAACATGGACAGGAACACCTCCATCTGCTTTAACAAATTTCACATTTACTGTTCCTTTTGGAATTACGAATAGTACTACAAGACTAAGGGTTATGCAACAAGAAGCAAGCAGTTTACCATTAGATCCATGTGCTTCATTTTCTTGGGGTTCAGTTATGGATTTTTCAATTGAATTGACAGGTGGTATTGATTGTTCTGGTTATATAGGGAATAATGAATTAGATCCAATTTTGGTTAATTCATTTCCGTACACTAATATTCATAACACATCAGTATGTTATTCTAATAATAATTTTGCCTACTTATCACCTGATGTCTATTACTTAGTTATACCGAATCAAAACTCAAATAATTTATACATTTCACTTTGCGGCTCATCTTTCGATACTTTTTTAAGTGTTTTTGATACAGATGGTAATTCAATAACATTTAATGATGATGGAACTAATTGTGGTAGTCAATCAGAGCTTACATTCTCTACAGTCGGTTTAGATTCGGTATATGTCATTGTTGAAGGCTGGGGTACTGAAAAAGGGGAATATGAGATTAATATGACAGAAACTGTTTTAAATGTCAATTCTCCACATAAACAAAGTATTGAGATATTCCCTAATCCTGTATTTGAAAAATTTAGAATTAGTAATTTATCAAATATATTTGTCTCTATTGTTGACATCTCTGGTAAAACAGTTAAATGTATTGAAGTCTATAATGGTGAGTTTATTCAAATTAATGAATTTACTAAAGGTGTTTATTTTATTAATTATGTTTTAAATGAAATACCAATTTCAACTAAATTAATTATTAAATAATGATTAAATTTCTTATCATATCAATTTTGTTTTTCAATTTAGATTATTCTGTCTTAGCTTTTGAAGTATGGAATCAAAAGGAACAATTACCTGCGGTTGGTAGACATAGAGCTAGTGGCTTATCTATTGGTGATAAAGGTTATGTGGGCTTAGGACATATGAATGGAACAGGAATAAATATTGTTTATAGTGATTGGTGGGAATTTGATCAAGCAACTAATTCATGGACTCAAAAATCTGATTTCCCTGTACCTAATTATGGAGCAAGCACCTTTACAGTGGGTAATAAAGGGTATGTTGGTGGTGGAGCAGCTTTCGATAGCGAGTTTTATGAATTTAATCCCGTTACAAATACGTGGACTCAAATCGCAAATTGTTTGTCTGCAACCCCGTCAGATGATACAGCTTTTGGTATTGGAGAAAAAGGATATGTTAAAGATGATACTAATTTTTATGAATATACGCCAGAAACCGACAGTTGGGTACAAAAATCTGATTGTCCATTAACAGGTTGGGCTATTACATCTTTTGTCATTCAAGATAAAGGTTATGTTAAATCGGGTAGCTCAATTTATGAATATAAACCATCTGTAGATCAATGGACACCAAGAGCTTCATTTCCTGGGCTGACTACTAATGGCGGTCCTGGGTTTTCAATAAGAAACAAAGGGTATATTGTAACTGGGTATTCATCATATTTAAATCCAGTAAATTCTGAAATGTGGGAATATGATCCTTCAATAAATGAATGGAGTCAGATAGATGATTTCCCTGGCGTAAGTAGGCGGTTTGGAGTTGCTTTTAATATTAATAATAAAGGCTATTTTGGATTAGGTACGAATGGAACTAATCTGAATGATTTTTGGGAATTTAATCCGGCATTAAACGGTTTGTCAGTAAGTAAAAACACTCAAGTTAACATAAGTCTATTCCCCAACCCAGCAAAGGATAGAGTACAGTTTACAATAAATAGTTCAGGACTTAAAGCATCAAGACTGTTACTCTATTCACAAGTTGGAACTATTGTGAAAAATATTGATATTGAAAGTGATAAATTTAGTGTAAAAAAAGAAGATTTACCATCAGGGATTTATTTTTATCAATTGATACAAGGTAATGGTATACTCACAACAGGTAAAATTATATTTGAATAGATGAAGACGTATTTATTATTTTTAAGTGTTTTGTTTTTAACAAGTTTAGGGTATTCACAAACTCAAAATTTTTGGATAAAAAAAGCAAATTTTTCTGGTTTAAAACGAGAACGTGCAGTTGCTTTTTCTATAAATGGGAAAGGATATGTAGGTACTGGGGTTGATACTGCTGATGTTGTAAGGAAAGACTTTTGGGAGTTTGACCCAATAGTAAATACATGGACTCAAAAAGCAGATTTAGTTGGAGTGGCAAGACGAAATGCTGTTGGATTTTCAATAAATGACAAAGGGTATATTGGTACAGGTATGGATAATCCTGAAGCCAGTTTAGGGTCAACATTATCAGATTTTATGGAGTACGACCCTGTTACTAATACATGGATTGCTAAAGCTAACTTCCCTGGATCACTTGGTGTAGGAGTATATTTTGCTACAGGATTTAGTGCGGATTCAAAAGGCTATATTTGTTGTGGGAAAAGAGGTCCAAATGATTACTCAAAAGAGTTTTGGGAATATAAACCAGTAACTGATTCATGGTTTCAAAGAGAAGACTTTCCAGGCGGAGTACGTTACCAATTAAGTAGTTTTGTAATTGATAACTTAGCTTATATAGGTTTAGGTATTGATCAAGATGTGTATAGAAAGGATTTATGGCAATACAACCCATCTACAAATAATTGGGTTGCTAAAAATGACTTCTTAGGTGGAGAAAGAGGTGCAGCAAGTACTTTCACACTTGGACAAAGAGGGTTTGTTTGTGTAGGAAGTGATGGCGGTTTAAAAAATGATTTATGGGAATATAATCCATTTGCTGATACATGGTCAATTCGAGCAAATTTTGGTGGAAGTGAGCGTAAAAATGCAATATCATTTTCTTTAGATGGCAAAGCTTATGTTGGAATAGGTAAAGGTGTTAGTGGAAAAAAAATGAGTTTTTATGAATATACACCTTATGATGTATTATCAGTGGAATCAAAAAAATGTGATATAAGTATATTTCCTATCCCTGTAAATGATTATTTAAAAATAAATGTACCTCATGTTGGGTTGTACACCGTTAAGATTTATAATGTTAATGGAGAATTAGTTTTAATGGATAAATCAAAAAATAATTCAATGGTTTTAAAATGTAGTACGATTAAAGCAGGTGTTTATTTTGTGAGTATAATGAATACAGAGGATCAATTGATTTATTCACAACAACTAATTTTTGAATAATGATATATAAAGTAATAAATTTCTTCCAAAAGTATGACGACAGTAAAATTAAAATCACATGTATTGTTTTTGTAATTTTATGTTCCGTTAATATCTCTTTTGGACAAGATGTTTGGTTGCAAAAAGATTCAGTAAATGGTTCGCCCCGTTCATCTGCTGCCAGTTTTGTAATGAATGGAGAAGGTTTTGTTGTTTCAGGTTTAGATATTATTGATTTTAATAGAAAAATGTATTCTTATGATGTTGAGCAAGACGATTGGGATAAAGAAGAATCAATAGGAGGAGAAAATGGATCAGGGTTAAATAGAGGAGGGGCAATCGCTTTTTCTATAAATAATAAAGGTTATGTTGGATTAGGACAAGGTAATACAGCACCTTATTACAATGATCTTTGGGAATTTGATCCTGTAGCTAATACATGGACTCAAAAAGCAAGTTTTATTGGCTCACCAAGACGTCAAGCTGTTGCTTTTTCTATAAACGATACAGCTTATGTTGGGACAGGACAAAGTAGTAACGGTTTTGAAAATGATTTTTACAGTTATAACGGGATGACTAATACATGGAATCAGCTTAATGATTTCGGAGGAACAGCAAGAAAAGGAGCTGTTGGTTTCTCTATGGGGGGACAAGGGTATGTTGGAACAGGTGATGATGGTGTGTATAAAAATGATTTTTGGCAATATCAACCAATTACAGATACTTGGATTGAAAAAGCATCTTTTCCCAGTACTGCAAGAACAGGTGCTTGTGGATGGGGAATTTTTCCTACCGCATTTATAGCATGTGGATATGATAATACACTAAATTATAAAAAAGACGTTTGGGAATACAACTATTTTGCAGATGTATGGATACAAAGGTCAAATATGATAGGACCCAAAAGAACAAATGCGAATGCCTTTGTTATAAATGGAATTGCTTATTTAGGTTTGGGATATAATGGTGTTTATTTAGATGATTTTTATGAATACACACCAATTTTAACGTTGAATGAAGCTAATGATAATCAAAGTATATCTGCATTTCCTAATCCAACAGTAAATACTTTAACTATAGAGTTTAAAAATAAACTATCGTCTGATTGTAGCATATTTCTGTTTAATTCTAAAGGACAAGAAGTTAGTAAGCACGTTACTTTAAAATCAAATAGCATTTTAGAGTTAAATTTTGAATTACCAAAAGGTATTTATTTTTATAAAGTTCAATCAGACAAAGACGTCATGATCGGAAAATTTATTGTTAAGTAAAGATGTTAAATAAAATATACATAACATATTGTTTTATTGGAATAGGGATAGTTTCTTGTGAAGGCAAAGGTGAAGCTAAGAGTATTCCTTTCCAATCTAGTACTACAAAGGTTGAAATGTTAAAAGATGAAGCAGAAGTAATAGATGTAAAGAAAGATGACTTTGGTTTAGAAGTCATATTTTCGCCAGAGTTTGGATGGGGATATCAAATATTCAATAATGGAAATCTGTTCATTAATCAACCTCACATACCATCAATTCAAGGTAATAATGGATTTAAAGATAAAGGAAAGGCTATTAAAACAGCAGAATATATCATTTTTAAATTAGAACATAATTTGTTTCCGCCAACAATTTCACCAGAAGAATTAGATAGTCTAGGTGTCTTGTAGGATAGTTTGATTTCTATTCAAATTTATTAAAGGTTTTTAAACTTACAATCTAAAACCAAAATAATATTTTGACTTAAATAAGACCCTAATATAGGATATAAAGAAACAAAAAAAGTGTATTTTTGTATAGTATGAAAATAGGAATTGTTTTATATCCAACATTTGGAGGGAGTGGTATTGTTGCTACAGAATTAGGGAAAGAATTGGCGAAAAAAGGACATTGTGTTCATTTTATAACATATTCTCAACCTGTTAGGTTAGATATTTTTCAACCAAACGTATATTATCATGAAGTAGGTAAGTTTGATTACCCATTATTTGACTATCAACCTTATGAGTTGGCATTAACTAGCAAATTGGTTGATGTTACAATAAATGAAGAGTTAGATTTACTACATGTACATTATGCAATTCCTCATGCATCTGCCGCTTTTTTTGCACAAAAGATTTTAGAAACTAAAGGTGTGAAAATTCCATTTATTACAACTTTACATGGTACTGATATCACATTAGTAGGGAAAGACCCTTCTTTTGAACCTGTAATTACGTTTAGTATAAATGAATCAAATGCAGTTACAGTAGTGTCTGAATCGTTAAAACAAGATACATTCAATCATTTTGATATTACAAATGAGATTGAGGTTATTCCTAATTTTATACGTCACGAAAACTATAAAGTTGATTCGTCAACGGCCTGTAGAAAAAGTGAGTTTGCTCCAAATGGGGAACGAGTAATTTGTCACATTTCAAATTTTAGAAAAGTTAAACGTGTAGAAGATGTACTATATACCTTTGCTGAAATTATAAAAAAAGTACCATCAAAATTGGTATTAGTTGGTGATGGACCTGAACGTTTAAAGTTAGAGCAACTTTGTCGAGATTTAAAAATTTGTAAACACGTTAAAATGTTAGGTAAGATTCAAAATGTTGCTGATGTTCTAAATATGAGTGATTTATTTATCTTACCATCATTAACTGAAAGTTTTGGATTAGCAGCATTAGAGGCTTTGGCATCAAGTGTTCCAGTAATATCTTCTAATACTGGTGGTTTACCAGAGGTTAATAAGCATGGTTATTCTGGTTATTTAAGTTTAGTGGGTGATACTGCAGAAATGGCTAAGAATGCAATTTCTATTCTTGAAAGTGATGAAGAACTAAATAAGTTTAAAAAACAAGCCTATCAACATTCATTAAATTTTGGGATTGAAGCTATCTTGCCAAAATACATTGAGCTATACGAAAGAGTATTAAAATGATTTGGTAATTAATCTTTTTTTATACGATCAATTTTAACTTCTAAACTTAACAAAGTTAAAAATTCTGAAACTTCATCAATTGAATAGTTTAATTTGTTTTTAGATTTAAGAGCCATAGTAATAAAACCAAGGCCTGCACCACCTTTGTTAGACATTATTCCGTTAGATAATACTTCCATATATAAGCTTTTTATTTCAGGAAGTTCTAATTGGTTTAGATGCTTAATTCTTTCTACTATTTTTGAGATATTACTGGTGTTAACCAAGTTAGCTAAGCTTAACATATAATAATCTTCTGATTGTAAAATGGTTAGAAATGAAGTTTGTGAGCCTGTTTCATCTCTTTCGCCGTGAATTCTAACATTTTGAAGTCCTTCAACTAAAATACTAAACATTCTTTTAACAACTCCTTTTTTGTCTCCAGACTCTTTTAAGATATTTTCAATTGAAATAGATAAAGAGTTTACCAATTCTTGAGAGAATTCGCCAAAGTGTGATACTATAACTTTACCGTTGGGATCAGTATTATAGATACCCAATACCTGCTGGTATTTTGTATTACACTTATCTAAAATTGAACTCTCTTGGAGCATAAAATTAATTAATTTATTAAATTAAAACCGTAAAATACATAAAATATACTTAATAGCAATTTTTTAAAGATATTTTCTGGTAGAAATAGCATGAAACTGTTAATTAGTACGATAAGTTTTAGTTGTCAAAGTCGGTTCAATATTATCTACGATTTCACAAACAGCAGGGCAGATTTCTAAGTTTTTTTCTGTTTCTTCTAATATTTGAAACATATTCCTTCTGTCTGTATGTGGGTATTCCTTACATGCTAAAGGTCTGTCTTCATAGACACTACATTCATTATTGTCCCATAAAAATGGACACGGAGCAGAATGTAAAACATAATCACCATCAATATCTTGTTTTAAATATTCAGTGATAAATTCATGTGTTTTTTGTCTAAAACGTTTAGCTAATTTTTTAATATCAGAATCTCTAAAAATTGGACTTGTTGTTTTACAACAATTAGCGCATTTTAAACAATCAATTTTTTCAAATGCTTTTTCATGTTCTTCCTGAAACATTTGATCCACTTTTTTTTTGTTCAATTTTTTAAATTTCTTGAAAGAAATTTTAGTCGCCTCTTTATTTTTTTTTCTTTCTTCAATTATTTTTATGTAATATTCTTCCATGTTGTTAAATATACTGCAAAAATGGAGAAAATATATGGGATTATGCTATCATTTTTTAAAAAAAACATTAACTTCATAGTTGTAAGAAATTTACTATGAAAAAAAAGGATTTTGATTTAGTTGTAATAGGCGGTGGACCAGCTGGGTATGCTGCTGCAATGAGAGCAATCGATTTTGGGAAAAGTGTTTGTTTGATAGAGAAAGCTAAAGTTGGCGGAGCGGGTGTATATCATGGAGCTTTAAGCTCTAAAACTATGTGGGAACTATCTCAAAAAGTAAGAACTGTAAATGATACAATTGTATCTTTAGGGCGTAGTAAGTTCGAAATTTCATGGGCAGAAATGTCTAAAACGTTAGATGAGGCAGTTTTTGAGCGTAAATTTCAATACTCATGTCATATTAAATTATTAAAAAATCAACGTGGTGACTTTTTTAAATATGTAAGAGGTTGTGGAAAGTTAATTTCCAAAAATGAAGTTTTAGTTAAGCATCATGATGATACTAGTGAAGTTATTTCCGCTGAATATATTATAATTGCAACTGGTTCAACTCCCCGAAAGTTGCCTAATATGGAGGTGAATGAAAAAGAAATAATGACTTCTGACGGAATTGATCAGATGGATAGTTTTCCTAAAAGTTTAGTGATTGTAGGGGCAGGTGTAATTGGTTGTGAATACGCTACAATTTTTTCGAATTTTGGAAAAACAAAAGTGTACTTGATAGATAGAGCAGATAGAATTCTACCCTTTGAGGATGAAGATATTTCAAAAATGGTTTCAGATAATTTAGAAAAAAATGGTGTAACTATTCATCATAAGGCTTCTTTAGAAAAAATGGAGATTATTGATGGTGAAGTAGTCTATACTATTAATTGTCCTGAAAAAGGAGGGGTTGAAGTTATTAAAGTAGAAAAAGCATTATTATCTGTAGGGCGTGTAGCAAATATCGATAATATTGGTTTAGATACCGTAGGGATAAAAAAAGGAGCAAATGGCAGGCATATCGGAGATAATGATACTCAAACAAATATAGACAATATTTATGCCGTAGGAGATGCATCTGGAAGGATTGCACTTGTGAATATGGGAGAAATTGAAGCAAGACATGCTGTTGAAAAAATGTTCGGTAATAAAACGGAACGTTTATCCTATGACAATATTTCGACAATAATGTTTTTACAACCAGAAGTTGCAGCAGTCGGTTTAAATGAAAAACAATGTATAGATGGAAATATACCTTGTAAAATTGTAAAATTAGATTATTCAGTTATTGCAAGAGCTATTGCTATGCGAAAAACACAAGGATTTTTTAAAATTATCGTGACAAATGATAAAGAAATGAAAATTTTAGGAATGAGAGCAGTTGGGGAACATGCATCAAGTGCAATTCAAGCTGTAGCGTTATTGATGAAATATAATCAAGGAATAGATAATTTAGCAGAGCTTGTCCATCCACATCCTTCAATTGTAGAGGGTGTTCAAGAATGTGTAAGAATGCTTTTAAATAAATCAATTTTTAAATCTTCTGTATTTGAAGATAAGTTAGCATGCTACAGTTTAGTAGATGGAGTTAAAACACCACTACAAAGACTTTAAAATTGCTCAAAGAATAAAGTAAAATTCAGTTTAAATAATTAAATTTGCATTTAATTAAAATCAATTATGTCATTTTTATCAAATAGAGTACAAAATTTAGCAGAGTCAGCAACAATTGCAATGGCTGAAAAAAGTAGAGCATTAAAAGCTGAGGGGAAAGATATAATATCACTTAGTTTAGGGGAACCCGATTTTAATGTACCTGATTTTGTGAAAAATGCTGCAAAAAAAGGAATTGACGATAATTTCTCTAAATATATGCCTGTACCAGGTTATTTAGATTTAAGAGAGGCAATTGCAAATAAGTTTGATCGAGATAACGGACTTAATTATAATGCAAATCAAATTGTAGTATCAACAGGAGCTAAACAGAGTTTAATAAATGTGATTTTAGCATTAGTTAATCCAGGAGATGAAGTTATAATTCCAGCACCTTACTGGGTTACATATTATGAGCAAGTTAGAATGGCAGGGGGGATTCCAGTTGTTATTTCTACTTCAATTGATGATGATTTTAAAATGACAGCAACGCAATTAAAAAATGCAATTACAGATAAAACTAAACTAATGATGTTTAGTAATCCTTGTAATCCAACAGGGTCGTCTTATACTAAAGATGAATTAAAATCATTGGCAGATGTTGTTGCAGATACTCCAAATTTTTATGTGATTTCGGATGAAATTTATGAACATATAAATTTTGTTAGAAAGCATGAAAGTTTTGCACAATTTGCTAATGTATATGATAGAACAATAACTGTGAATGGTGTGTCTAAAGCATTTGCAATGACAGGATATAGATTAGGATATATTGGAGCTCCGTTAGAAATTGCTAAAGCATGTTCTAAGCTACAAGGTCAGTATACTTCAGGGACATGTTCAATAGGACAAAGAGCAGCATTAGCAGCTGTAAGTGCAGACCCATCAGAAATTAAATTTATGATTGATGCCTTCGCTGAAAGAAGAACGTTAGTACATAATTTATTAAAAGAAATTCCAGGGTTAAAGATTAATGAACCAGAAGGTGCATTTTATTTCTTTTTTGATATTTCATCTTTCTTTGGAAAATCGTATAATGGTAAAACAATAAATACAGCAACAGAATTATCTTTATTTTTATTAGATGAAGGCTTAATTGCTTTAGTTACAGGAGAAGCATTTGGTGATGATAATTGTATTAGATTATCTTATGCCGCATCTGAAGAAATTTTAATTGAAGCATTAAAAAGAATTAAAGAAACATTAGCTAAATTAAACTAAATGATTGATTTAAAAAACGTGTTTAATGAGTTTTCAACCAAAAACATTATCATAATTGGTGATGTAATGATTGATACTTATATAAAAGGAAAAGTTAGTAGGATTTCTCCTGAAGCACCAGTTCCTGTTGTTAAATTTGAGTCAAAAGAAAATAGACTTGGTGGTGCTGCTAATGTAGCACTAAATATAAAAGCTTTAGGAGCAAAACCCTTTATTTTATCAGTTGTCGGTAATGATGAAAATGGTAAATTAATGGAAAAATTAATTAACGAAAACCATTTACCTAAAGACGGGGTAATTTATTCTGATGAAAGAATAACAACGGTTAAAACAAGAATTATCGGAAATAATCAACAACTCATTAGAATTGATAGTGAAGAGGTTGGTGATATATCTAAAAGGCTTGAATTTTCTATTGTAGAAAGATTAAAGGAGATTGTTTCTAATAACAAAATTGATGCTATAATTCTTCAAGATTATAATAAAGGTGTGTTAACAGTTAAGGTGATTGAAGAAGTAATTGAATTTGCTAATCAAAATAATATTCCAACAGCAGTTGACCCTAAGAAAGAGAATTTTTTAGCGTATAAAAATGTGTCATTATTTAAACCTAATTTAAAAGAATTAAAAGAAGGTTTAGATATTGATTTAGAATTTAGTAATGACAATAAAGAGTCATTTTTAAATGCAATTTCAATATTAAAACAAAAAATAAATCCTAAGTATACATTTATAACATTGTCTGAACATGGTGTATTTATAAATGAAAATGATAATAATTATTTTATACCAGCTCATTTAAGAACTATTGCAGATGTGTCTGGTGCAGGAGATACTGTGATTAGTGTAGCTGCATTATGCTTAGCGTGTGATTTAAAACCAGAATTAATAGCAGAAATATCTAATTTAGCAGGTGGGTTAGTTTGCGAAAAAGTGGGTGTTATTTCAATAGATAAAGAACAATTAATGCAAGAAGCATTAGATATTTAAGTTATGTCAAAAACAGTAAAGCCGTATTATAAAGCCGATCAGTCTAAAAAAGAAGAGGTTGCAGAAATGTTTAACAATATTTCTAAAAGATATGATTTTTTAAATCATTTTTTATCAATGGGAATTGATAAACTTTGGCGTAAAAAAGCAGTCAAGATATTAGGTGAAAATAATCCTAAAATAATTTTAGATATTGCCACAGGAACAGGTGATTTTGCAATTGAATCACTAAAATTAAATCCCTCAAAAATTATAGGAATAGATATATCGCAAGGTATGTTAGATGTGGGTGTTGAGAAAATGAAAAAGAAAAAAGTAGATCATATTATAGATTTACAATTGGGTGACTCTGAAAATCTTAATTTTGAGGATGATTATTTTGATGGATATACTGTTGGGTTTGGAGTGCGAAATTTTGAAAACCTTGAAAAAGGATTAGGAGAAATGTTGAGAGTTTTAAAGCCAAACGGAAAAGCAGTAATTCTTGAATTTTCTAAACCTAAGAAATTTCCAATTAAACAATTTTTTCATGTATATTCTAAATATATTTTGCCAACAATAGGTAAGGTGGTTTCAAAAGATCAACGTGCTTACACTTATTTGCCCGAGTCAATAGCAGCTTTTCCTGAAGGGATGGCATTTATTGATATTATGAAAAAGGTTGGCTATAAAAATGTAGAATCTAAATTAGTAGCAGGCGGTATAGCGACCATCTATTTTGGAGATAAACAGGGATAAAGTGTAGATAAAACACTTTTCACTGTTAATAACTTGAATCGTTTAGAGCAAAACAAACACATGTACTTTGTAAATTTGTTATGTAAAGGAAATTAATGTAATTATGCTAGGCTTTTCAATCCGTAAAAAAATAGACACCAATAAATTATCTAATATTTTTGTTAACTCATTAATAGAAGTGGTTGAGAATGGATTTCAAGATGTTCTTGAAATGATTAAGGATGATAGTGCTTTTGTGTCTGAACCTATTGTTCCTTCAAATGCGAAACAACAATTTTTGTTAGTCCTGATTGTAGGGAATATAGATTATTTAAGAAACAGTTTCGATAACTATGAAGTTGAAGAAATAGAAGATGAGATAATACAAAAATTCGCAAAAATATACGGATTAACAGAAGGTGAATTTTCTGCTCTTATTCGTAAGACTGATGAATTTATTTCACATCATAATTTCCCATCAAAAAATATACTTTATGGGATGTCAAAAGCTGTTTTTAGAAAACTAAATTTAGGCGAATTCCAAGAGTCTTATTTTAAGTCTCAAAATGTACCAAATCCATTGTTTATTAAACGAATGGATGAAGTTTTAATAAACTTCATTTGGGATTGGGATGTGTTTTTGAAAAAATATAAATTATAAAAGGTTAGTGTAAATTACACCTTCTTTTAATGAGTTAGGGGAAACAATAACTTGTTTGCATTGTAGTTTTTTTAATACCCATCTAGTTTTTACTGCCGAAATAGCTAACAAATCACGTCTTAATGGTAAAATGTATTTGTTGTTAATTCTATCCTGTAAACTAGAGTTGATTAAATTATTCAAGACACTATTTATCGAATTAAGACTTATTTTTTGATATAACTTTTTTTCATATTTTTTTTTGTTTACTAATTCAAAAAAAGTTTTAAATGAACCAGAAGATCCAATTAGTTGATGAGCTTTGTAATGGTCAATGTGCTTACCAATGTTTTTATTCAAGTAGTTCTCAATACTTGTAATGTCGGTTATGCTTAGTTTGTCTCCAAAATTAAAAAGTTGATTAATTCTTGAAATTCCAATATCAAAACTTGCTTTATCAATTAAACCATTTTTATCAGCTAATATAAACTCAGTAGAACCACCACCAATATCCATGATTACGCTTTTTTCGTGAAAATCATATCCCATTTTAATCCCTTTGTAGATAAGTTTTGCTTCTTCTTTACCTGAAAGAATCTTAATTTCAATGTTTGTTTGTTTTTTAACTAATTCTACAAATTTGTTTGCATTTTTGGCCTGTCTTAAAGTAGATGTTCCATAAGCATAAATAGTATCTATATTGTGTCTATTACAGGTCTTAGAATAGTTCTTTAAGCATTTTATTCCTCTGTCAAATGATGGTTTGGTTATAATTGATTTATTCATTCCGCCATGACCTAAACCTACACCGTTACTTTCTGAATGTATGACTTGAAAAGTACTCATAACTTTGTTTACCATTAATAAATTAATAGTGTTAGTTCCTATGTCGATTATGGCAATTCGAGTATTCAGTTTAAATGATGTATTTGTTAGATGAATGGTAATATATGAAATACTAATGGAATATAAAAGTTTTTAAGGAATAAAAACATTACAAATTATTGAGTATTAGGTCTATATAAAAATAACTCTAAGTTATAAACTTAGAGCTATCAAGTAATTTATACGAACTAAAAATCAAAGTGAATTAAATAAATTATTTAATTTCTAATTGTTCATTTGGAAATTTATTAGGTATTAGACTTGGTCTGGTTCGGATTATTTGTATTTAATCCATTTCATAACTTCTTTCCAACTCGCTTTTTTTCCATACATTAAAATCCCTATGCGATATATTTTTGCTGCTAACCAAGTTGTGGCTAAAAAAGTACCAAATAGTAATACAACTGAAACTATGTATTGCCAAAATTCGCCCTCTAAAGAACCTTGAGCAATCCTTATCATCATCACAACAGGAGAGGTGAATGGAATCATAGAGAACCAAGTACCGATTTCACTTGAAGGGTTTGAAATCATCATTGAAGCAACAATATAACTCAGAATTAAAGGTGCTGTAACAGGTAAAACTAATTGTTGTGTATCTGTTTCAGAATCAACCATAGCTCCAATTGCAGCAAAAATAGCCGAGTATAAAAGAAAACCACCTATAAAGTAAATTACAAAAGAGGTTAACATTAATGGCCAGTTGATAGCCTCAAAAAATAAATATACTAAATCACTAGATTGAGTTTGAGATTCAAAATTAGTTTCAACCATTCCAGTATTCATGGCATCAACATTCCAATTACCTGGGTCATTCATATCTGTAAAAATAAAAAATCTTATAGCCATCATTCCAATGCCTGATAAGACAAGCCAAATTACAAACTGTGTTAAACCAACTAATCCAATACCTATAATTTTACCCATCATTAATTGAAATGGTTTTACAGATGAGATTAAAATTTCAATCACTCTATTTGTCTTCTCTTCAATGACTCCACGCATCACCTGCATGGAATAAATAAATATAAACATATAGGTTAGAATAGCAAAAGCAAATCCAACTCCAGATTGTTCAGACGAATAATCTTCACCTGTTGGGTCAGAACCATCTAAAAACTTAAAATCAAAAGGTTGTTTAATGGCTCTATACTGATCTTTAGAAATATTTGTTTTTTTAAGTGCAAAATACTCCATTAACCTTGATTCAACTCTGTTTTGAATATAATGTTCAGTTTTTAAGCTAGGTTGTTCTCTGTAGAACACTGGAACTCTTCTATTTGATGGTACTTTATCATTCAGAGAAACTAAAATATCAAATTCTTTAAACCGTTCTTCATTCATAAATACATCAACAGAATCAATGTAGTTTTCGTAAAAAGAAAACACAACATTTTTATTAGTGTTGTCTGTTTTGCTTTGATAAATTTGAGCATTACACCAACCTGAAGGGTCAGCAATAAGTACGTTTACTTTTTTATCTTTTTCAAGTGTTAACCACATAGCACCAAACATAAACCCAACGGCTAAAATAGGTACTAAGATAGTTAATACTAAAAATGATTTTTTCTTAACTCGTGATGAATACTCCCTGTTTATTATTAGTCCTAAATTACTCATGGTTACCTCCTTTTTCTCCGCTAACGGCTTTAATAAAAATATCATTCATTGAAGGAATAACTTTGTGTATCGCTTCTATTTCTACAGATGGCATAACGGCTTTTAATAAATCGTTTATTTTATTACCGTTTTTCATTTTAATGTATGCAATAGCTGTATTATCATCTAATTGTTTTTTATCAATTAAATCATATCCAGTCCATAGTGAGTTTGCAAAAGCCATCATCATACCTTTAAATTGTATAGAATAAACATCAGAGTCATATTGCTTTTTAACATCTTCTAAAGAACCACTAACTATCAATTTTGATTTATTAATTAAGGCAATTGAATCACAAATTTCTTCTACAGAATTCATATTATGTGTCGATAACATAATTGAGGTTCCATTTTCTTTAAGCCTTAATATTTCGGATTTAATTAACTCTGTATTAATAGGGTCAAATCCACTAAAGGGTTCATCTAAAATTAATAATTTTGGTTCATGTAAAACGGTTGTAATGAATTGTATTTTTTGAGCCATTCCTTTCGATAGCTCTTCTACTTTTTTATTGGTCCATGATGAGATTTCAAATTTATCAAACCAAAATTTAAGCTTTTGTTTAGCTTCTGATTTTGACATTCCTTTAAGTCTGGCAAAATATAAGGCTTGTTCTCCCACTTTCATTTTTTTGTAAAGACCACGTTCCTCTGGTAGGTAACCAATTTTTGAAATATCTTCTCTTGTTATTTCTTTGCCATTTAAAAGTACTCTACCAGAATCAGGACCAGTGATTTGGTTGATAATTCTAATTAAGCTTGTTTTTCCAGCACCATTAGGTCCTAAAAGTCCAAATATTTCCCCTTCTTGGGTTGAAATTGATATGTCATCTAATGCTTTGTGATTAGCATATTGTTTTGCAATGTTTTCGACTCTAAGTATTTCCATACGTGTTTTGAATTTACGTTCTAAAATTAATTACTTTTTTTAGTTATCTGCTCAGTAAGTAGATAAAATTAACAAATGTTACAGAAGTATTGAGTTTGGTAAAAAAAATTAAGGGGTATTTGAATTAAATGTTATTTGTAGAGATGATTATTAGATTATAATAATTTAAAATAAAACCCTTAGAGTATGTAAATTACATACTTTAAGGCTTCCAAGGTTTGGTGTTCTAATGTGTTAAATGGAATTTTACAACAAACAATACATAAATTTAATTTAGTGTATTTAAAAAACCAAACCTAAGTTTGCAAATGAATTATTAGAAACTAAATGATTTATTTTACTTCTAGTTAGCATAATACCATGTTTATGTTTCTTTTGATTCAAATAAGCATACAGATAAACTAAAAAGAGCCAAATTAATGGCTCTTTTTTAATGTTGTTTAATTTTTTACTGTTATCTCAAAAGAGTGACATATCCTATTTCTTCATGCTTTTTATCCGAGATGTTTTCTTTAAAGTTTATTTTCCATGTATAAACCTCATCTTGTTTTAATTCACCTTCTCCATATCTTCCGTTCCAACCATAGTTAGCATCAAAACTTTCAAAAACAATTTCGCCCCATCTATTGAATATCATAAAATGGTAGTCATAGACATCAATTCCTGATGTAAAAATTGGTTTGAATATTTGATTAAACGCATCACCGTCTGGTGTAAATGCATTTGGTACATAATAAACTAACTCATCATTAATATGAATAATAGTACTTACCGAATCAATACAATTAATAGAGTTTGAGGCTATTAATGTTACTAAGTAATCCATATTGCCAGTAGGTGGAAAAGTATGTTGAGGAGATTCCATGTATTCAGGGAAAGACCCATCACCAAATTTCCATACGTAGTTTGTAGCGTTTAGAGATGTATTATAAAAATCAACATCAATTTCATCACTATTAATAAAGTTGTTGTCAACATTAAAGATTGCTTCAGGCATTGCTTCTATTGTTACATAGTCCACTTCAATTAATGAATTTGTACAGTTATTGTTATCCGTAATGGTTAACGAAACAGAGAAAGTCCCTGGGTTAGGATAAGTTGTAGAGGTATTTCCGCAAAATGTAGAAGTATTTCCATTACCATAATCCCATAAACAAGTAACACTTGATGCGTTGGTGTTAGTAAAGTGAACATCTAAAGGTGCACATCCTTGAGGATTTGATGAAAAATTAACATTTGGTAATGGATTAACAGTTACGTCAACATTGTCCATTGAAATACAACCTAAAAGTGTTGCTGTAACAGTATAGTTAAGCATTCCAACTGTAGGAGTAAATCCAAGGTTGTTTGATACTCCATTATCCCAGACTAATGTTGCATTGTCAGGATTGGTTCCTGATAAAATAACTACATCTCCTTCACAAATAATTTGGTCTAAACCTGCATTAATAATTGGTAATGGATTAGCCGTTACATCAACAACATCAGAATTTGAACAGCCATTTAAAGTAGCAGTAATTGTATAAGTTGTTATCCCCGTGTTGGGTGTGAAAAGGATTCCGTCACTTACACCATTACTCCACGTTAAAGTTGCACTGTTAGGATTTGTAGCTGTTAATGCAACTTGGTATGGTTCACAAATAGTTTGATCAATTCCCGCATTTATTAAAGGGGCAGTTGGATCTGTTAAGTTAATAACAGTATTGTCAGATGGTGAACAACCTAAAAGGGACACTACAAAATTTGTGTAAGCTCCTGCATCTAATCCCGAAAGTAATATTTCTCCAGCTGTTGTTGATAACAATGAATTTGGTCCTTGAACTGTAACGTCAAGGTAGCTAACATCATAAGAAATAGTTGGATTTAATCCTGAAATAATTATTGTTCCATCTGTACCACCACAAGTTGTAGGGTCAGTTCCTACTATGGTAAATGTAGGAACAGGGTTCACTGTAACATTAACATTGTCAGTTGAAATACATCCTAAAAGAGTAGCAGTAACTATATAGTTTGTTGTACCCAAAGTAGGTGTAAAAGCAGAGTTGTTTGTAACTGAATTATCCCAAACTAATATTGCGTTGTCAGGGTTTGTAGCAGTAAGTGTAACATTATCTCCATCACAAACCGTTTGTAGTGTTCCTGCAGTAATTGAAGGTAACGGATTTGTTAAAACAGATTGAATAGATGAAGTCGGACATGATCCTGTAGTTGTATATTCTAAATTGTATTGAGTACTAGCGGTACCACTTGTTATTTCACCAGTTGAACCGTTAACTGTTGCACCATCCATAACAATAGGGTTAAAGGTGAAAGTTCCTCCAGTTGTTCCTGTAATTGTAGCGTTATTTGCTGAACCCATACAATAATTTGAAGTTGTAAATGAAGCATCATCACTTGCACCAATATTTACATTTTGAGTTGTTGATAATGCACACCCTACTGTTGTTGAATATTCTATTGTGTAGGTTGTTCCACCCGTTTCGTTTGAAATTTCACCAGTTAAACCATTAATTGTAGCACCATCAGAAACAGAAGGATTAAAAGTGAAAACTCCACCAATATCACCTGTAATGATTGCATTATTTACAGCATTTTCACAAAAATCTATTGTTGTAAAACTTGCATCCCCACTAAGGACAGTTACCGTTTCTGTCGTTGAAGCAGGGCATATTCCTGCAATACTATATTCTAATGTGTAAGTTGTTCCTGCAATCCCATTTGTAATCCCTCCTGTTGTAGCGTTTATGGTTGCACCATCTGTTATAGCAGGGGTAAAAGTAAACGTACCTCCTGCATCTCCAGTAATGGTTGCTTGGTTTACTAAACCAAAACAGTAATTAGATGTAGTAAATGAAGCGTTACTAATTGGATTAATAACTACATTTTGTGTTGATGAAGATGCACACGTACCTGAAGTTGAATAGTCTAACGTGTAAGTTGTACCTCCAATTCCATTTGAAATTTCACCAGTTATTCCATTAATTGTTGCACCATCTATAACCGTTGGATTAAATGTAAATGTTCCTCCATTGTCTCCTGTTATGGTAGCATTGTTTGAGGTACCTGCACAAAAATCTGTAGTTGTAAAACTGGGGTTACCACTTAATACATTTACTGTTTGTGTAGATGAGGCTGGACAAGAACCTGTAATACTATATTCTATTGTGTAAGTAGTTCCAGAAACGCCGTTAGTAATTTCACCCGTTGTAGTATGTACAGTTGCACCATCAGTAGCTAAAGGGTTAAAAGCAAATGTACCTCCAATATCACCAGTTATTGTAGCTTGATTGGCTAATCCACTACAAAAATCTGCTAATGTAAAAGAAGGGTCACCTCCAGTAGCTCCAGTAATGGTTATTGTTTCTTGAGCAGTTCCACAACCAGGGTTACCATTGTCAATATCAATAATGTAAGTTCCGGGAATACAAGTTGTAGGTGTTAAACTATTTGGGTCTGATAAATTTGCAGGTAGATTCCACGTGAAATTTGGTGTACCTAATATTGGATCATCATTAAAAGTAATAGACCAGCCAGATAGTTCTCCGTCTCCACCCCAAACATTATTGTTGTCTAAATGCAGCTCCCAAACACCATTTGATGTACACCCTGCTAAGTTGTTGAAATCTGTAAAAGTTTGATATGTACCAGTAACCGGTAGAGCAGCAGTACTTCCATTAGGGATATTATTAACCGTTTGTCCTGCAGCAGGAACAAAACATACATTTTGATAATATGAGGCGACATCAGAGCCAAATAAACCACCGTTTATACCTTCTGGAGCAAATTCGTCAGGGACTAAGACTATTTCAGTTCCACCAGGGCAAACAATTGATATTTCTAAGTCATTAATCCCTTCATCTAAATATCCCCAAGCATTAGGCTCAAAAGTAAGGTAGTCAATGCAGATTGATGTAATTGAATTTGGGCTAACAGTCTGCATATTTAAATCTTGAACATTGACATTTACAGTTTCTAAACCAGAACCCAACAATCCGTTACCATAAGTAATCGGTTGAATATTTTCATAAGTAATCGGTCCACCTGGATCAATTACTACTTCTGTTAATACTATAATGTCTGCACATTCTCCATTAGAAGTACAAATTGTTAAAGGAGATGCAGAAATTGAAGAGTTTATGACTGGTGAAACAACATTAATAGTTACGGTTTGTGTACAAACGTCTCCAGTACCAGTTACAATTTGAGCTGTATAAGTTGTTGTAGCAGTTGGGCATACAGGAGTGGGGATTGTACCGCCACCAACTCCAATTCCATATGTGTAAGCGGGGAATCCATTGGCAGGGTCAGCTATCCAAGTGACCTCTGAGGCAATATCATTAAAATAAATCTGTAGATTGTCAATACCCCAATGGTCATAATCTTGACCAGACCCAACATTTTGATACCATCTAATTTGTGTGTTTGCTGTAATTGCAACAGCTGGTAAATCAAAACAGTAATTATTCCATGAAGTTAATATTGAATTATTACCACCTAAAGGATCAAAATAATTAATCGTGGTCCAAGTAGAACCTCCATCTGTTGAGTATTCTAAATATACACCTTCATTTGGTTCGTCTGGTCCTTCACATGGTGCACCTTCCCCTTGAATTGCATACATCATATCAAAGCAAATGGATACACCGTTTACGGAAGAAGAAAAGTCATAAGAAGCAGACACTAATTCTCTAGGTACATCTGTGTTGTTATCCATCCATGCGTGTGGAGTCCCATCAACGCCACCTCCAGAACAAGGGTTTGAGAAATTAACAGCTCCTGGTGTTCCACTCCATCCTGGTCCAAAACCACCAGTGTTAAAATCTTCATTTAAAACAGAGAAATTTGTATTTTGCCCAAAAGCGGTTAAAGTTACGCAGCTTCCACAAGATATGTCGTACTCTGAAGCACTTACATTAATTTCGCAGTTTTGAGCTAATGTTAATGTAGAAATTAATCCACTAAAAATGATTGTAATTATCTTTTTCATAGGATTATATTTTTGTGATTTTAACATTAATAAGTCTTAGATCTGTTAATACAGAGTTAGATTCCCCTGTTTTAAATGAATGAAAAACTTTTAAGGCTCTGTCGTTTCTATTTGAACAATCTCCTATTTTAGTTTCTTTTTTTTGTAAAGTAAATTCAAATAATGCTTCTGGAGATCCACAAGACGAGCAGTTACCATTATAAAAAGCTTCTTTTGTGTAGGTTACTTTTAGATTCTTACTAGTTTTATTGGTTACTGTGTACACTAAAAAAATGGTAATAACACTTCTACTAGGTGCTTTATACTCAACAAGGTTAGTTTCAATTATAATTTGATTATTTTCAAATAATATTTGATTTAATTCTAACTTTTCGATTGTGTAATTTTGATGTTGGAATGATGTGATTCCAAAAGAAACAATTGAAAAAATAATCAATAGTTTTAAAAAAGTAATTTTTGTCATAGCTAAAAGGTTAAATCGTATTTGTTATATTAAAACGATTATAACTTTAAAGATAGTCATGATACTACATAAAACCTTTGTTATATATTTAAATGGCTGTTATCTATTATATAAGGTTGTATAGGTTTAAGTTTTGTATTTGAACAATACAATTTAAGGGAACTATTTGATTGTTTGGAAATAGGTTTTGGGATTGAAGTTTCTTTAATTTAAGAACGTGATTCAAATTTTAAAAAAATAGGGTAAAAGTACTTTTAGACTAAAACTCCAATCTATAATAAATATTAGGAAAAAAGCTTGTTGATTTAATTTCAATTTCTTTTTCTAAAACAGTATCATATTCTCTGTAAATGGCATTACCGTTGTTTAGTAAGTTTTTAATTTGAATAGCCCAAACTGTTTTACGTTTTTTCTTATTGATGGTGTAGCTAAAGTTAAAATCTAAAAAGACTAAAGTTTTACCCTTTTCTGAAAATGCTAACGTTTCATCATAAATCGTCTCTTGTTCTAACTTTGAATTTACAAAGTCTAAAGGGGTGTGTACTTGCCCTCCTAAAATATTAAGGTTTGTATTCCAACTAAATGCTCTGTATCTGTCAATTCCCTTTCTGTTTTTAGATGCTCTAAGCTTGTATTCTTTACCAATAATAAACCTTAGGTTATAGTTATTATCAAAAGCAGTACTTCTTTGAATACCATCTCCTGCAGTGTATAATGAACGCCAAAAACTTGAATTAAATATATAATATAACCCATTATCAGTATATCTTTCAAAACCAACATCTAATCCATAGTTTTGACCTGTACCCGAATTTGTTAATGATCTTAAATCACTTAATTCATCAATGTTTATTGTTGAAAACGTTAAACTGTCCACAGGTACATCATATAGCTGTTGGAAATAAGCTTCAATTCTTAATCTGTGGTTTGTAAAAACCTTTCCTTTATAGCCTAAAATGTAATGATTGGCTTTTGATAAACCTAAGTTTTTGTTTGGGTTAATAATTTCGTTAGATGAATTTGTTTCTTCATATAAATAGGTAGCATAATTTTCAACCTGACTATGCATTCCTGCTGATAATGACAGGCTATGTTTAGATGTTAATTGATAATTTATACTTAGTCTTGGTTCAATGGTTTGTTGATTTGTCACATCATACATTAAGTAATGGACACCTGCTAAAATGTTAAATTTTTCTGTTAATGAAAATTTGGATTGCGTATAAGCTTTTAGTAAATTACTTCTACCAGTACCATCCATTAATACAATTTGTTTATTTTGATTAAAACTAAATTTTTCAGCTCGCCAATCATGTGATGTAGAGTTATAACTCAAACCTGTAATGTTATTATGCTTTATTCCGAACTTATGTTTGAAAGATAAAGCTCCTGTTACAGGAATTGAAGTATATTGATTAATACGTTGGTTAATTACTGAAAAATCATTTTTCACATAATCTTTATTGTCTGATTGTTTTGAATACGAACCAACAACTGTTGCTTTTAATACTGATTTTGACCCAATGTATTTTTTGTAAATACCACCAACTGTTGCTGTTGTTGATGCTAAAAATAAACGAGTTCTATCTAAACTCTGTTTCCAATCGGCACTATCTTTTAAAGCTTCTCTTGTTCTATCACTTGTTCCTGAAATAGCAAAAAATTGCAACTTACCCTTGGTTTTAGCTAAAGGAATATCAATATTAAATGAAAAATCTTGATAAGTAGGTGTGGAAGGATTACCAATTCGACCTAAACCAACAGTGGCATAACGGTAATTAAAAACATAAGATGAATTGTGCTTTTTAGACAATGGCCCTTCAGATCCAAATTCAACACCTAAAGTTCCTATTTGAAATGTCATTTCGTGTTGTTTTGCATTTCCTTTTTTAAATTTAACATCAAATACACCACCTAATGCATCACCAAATTGAGCAGTAAAAGCACCTGTGTAAAAATCTGATTTATCCATTAATTGCATACTAAAAATGGTAAATGTTCCACCTGAACTACCAATACGAGCAAAGTGAGTTGGATTTGGTAATTCTACACCTTCCATTTGATATTTTAAACTTCTTGGTGAATTACCTCTTATTGAAACAAAGTTGGCAGAAAAATTTGTAGCTGCAGTAACTCCAGGTAATGTTCCTGTTACTCTAATTGGATCATCTAATCCCCCTGCTAAACGTCTTGCGTCATTTGGATGAATAGAAAATACACTAGAATTAGCCATTTCATTATTTGGAATACCTCTTTCTTTTGTAAAGTTGACTTCAACTTCTTTTAATTGTTCAGCTCTTGACTCCATTACAATATTCAGGACATTTTCTTTACTAACCGTAACGGTAATTGAAGGTAAAATAAATGATTTATAGTTAACATGTGTAAATAATACATCATAAAATCCAATTTCTACATCAGTAAAATTGAATTTTCCATTTGCATCACAAAATGTTTGTTTTACTGCATTATTGTCAACTAATAACTTTACAATTACACCATCAATTGGATGTTCTGTGAAATTTTCTGTTATTGTGCCACGTACGTTTTGATAAGATTGACCATAAGCCAAAGACGAAATAAATATCAAAATCAAACTAACTTTTTGCAACATGTTTTAAATTTTGTACAAAAGTCGTGGTTTAATGATTTAGAAGTGTCATTGTTTTGTCATTATAGGAAAATGATTTGATGATGTTTGTCATTATTATTAAAGAAAATGAATATAGAAAGAGATACAGTATTTACAAGTATTATTTTTATAAACTGTCTATTGAAATAGTGTAGATTTTGATACCGTAATAAAGTATTGAATGCCTTTTTAAAAAAAGAATTACTAAAAATCAAGATATTAATCCAAATAACCTATTTTTGCACAAAAATTCAATTCTTTAGTAATGATTAGATTAAATAACATTTCATACCATTTACCTCAAGGTTTTTTATATAAAGACATTTCTTTATTTATAGATGCTGGACATAAAATTGGTTTAACAGGTAAAAATGGTGTAGGTAAATCTACATTACTTAGGTTAATTTCAGGTGAGATTAAACCAACATCAGGTAATATTGTACAAAATAAAGATTTGAAAATTGGTTATTTAACTCAAGATATTCAAATACAAAAAGACATTACCATAAGAGATTATATTGAGAAGTCCAATGTTGAGGTGTTTAGTTTGTTGGAGCGAATTGAGTTTGTAAATAACGAATTAACTACACGAACTGATTACGAATCTGATGCTTATTCAAGATTAATTGAAGAGATAACTGAAATTAATGACCGTTTAACTATGTTAGATGCGCATTCTTTTGCTGAAAAAATTGAATCAGTTTTAAAAGGTTTGGGTTTTCAGCAGACAGATTTTGATAAAGAAATTGGTGATTTTTCTGGTGGTTGGCAAATGCGTGTTGAGTTAGCAAAATTATTAGTAAATAACCCTGAGGTATTATTAATTGATGAGCCTACAAATCACTTAGATATTGTTTCTATTCAATGGTTAGAAAATTATTTACAGAATTTTAAAGGAGGTTTAGTTTTAATTTCTCACGATAGAATGTTTTTAGATAATGTAACTAACAGAACAGTTGAGATTGCTAATCAGAAGATTTATGATTACAAATGTAATTATTCAAAATATTTAGTGTTGCACAAAGAGGAGATGGAACGTGTAGCGCAAACTAAAAAAAATCAGGATAAAGAAATAGAACGTACTAAAGCTTTAATTAGTAAGTATAGAGCAAAGGCGAATAAAGCTGCATTTGCTCAATCTTTAATTAAAAAGTTAGAGAAAATGGATGTCATTGAAGTAGATACGATTGAACGTTCAGCTTTCTCATTAAATTTTCCTGTTACGCAAGCATCTGGTAAAGTTGTTTTAGAAATTAATGGCTTGTCAAAAACGTATGGTGAGAAAGTTATTTTTGATGATTTAGATGTATTATTGGCGAGAAATGAAAAAATTGCGTTGTTAGGACCGAATGGGGTAGGAAAGACTACTTTTTTAAAGTCGATTACAAATGCCATTGAATATAGTGGTACTATAGAAAAAGGACACAATGTGAAAATTGGTTACTTTTCTCAAGATGCTGCTGAAAAGTTAGATCCAAATTCAACTGTTTTTGAGGCTATTGATTCAATAGCTGAAGGAGATAAACGTAAAAATATTAGAAAGATATTAGGTGCGTTTTTATTTTCAGGAGAAGATGTAGATAAAAAAGTAGCTGTACTTTCAGGTGGAGAACGAACACGATTGGCTATTTGCCAATTATTGTTTTATGATTTCAATTTCTTGATTTTAGATGAGCCTACTAATCACTTAGATTTAAATTCTAAAGATATTTTAAAGGAAGCATTAAAATCTTATGAAGGAACATTATTGTTAGTATCCCATGATAGAGACTTTTTAAATGGATTGAGTACTAAAATTTGGGAAATTAAAGATCACAAATTAAAGACTCACTTATTTGGTGTAAATGAATTTTTAAGACGTATTGGAGAAGACACTTACGATAATATAGATAAAAAAGACATTAAAGAAAAAGCAAAAGAGGTTGTTGTAGTTGAAACTGAAAAACCAAAATTAGACTATAAAGCGAATAAAGAAGTTCAGTCACAAATTAGAAAGTTAGAAACTAAAATTAAAAATTCAGAACGTAAAATTGGTCAATTAGAAGAGAAATTGGCTAAATCAACAACAGAATTAGAGTCAACTGATTATAGTGATACAGATAATTACGAAAAAGTATTGAAGAATTATAATTCAATCAAATCTGAATTAGAACAAGAAGAAACGAATTGGGAAAATACTGAATTAGAATTGGAAGAAGTTAAAAGTGTGTTGAGTTAAAATTAATAAGATCGTCTTATAAAATATAAAACGACCAGTAAATTTATTTTTACTGGTCGTTTTCATGTGTACTTTTTTAACAACTGATAACTTCTAAGCTTTCAGTATAAAATAATTCGCCTCTCACGTTTTTAAAATTCATATTTTTTAGTAATTTAACATAGTCGGCTACTTGTTTTTTATGTGAGTCTGTAGCTTGACCCGTTTTAAAATCAACAACTATTGTTTCAGAATTTGTGATTATTATTTTATCTGGTATCAATTTTCTACCACGTGAGGTAATTATTTCTTTCTCGTTTAATATTTTATAACTTGAATTAAAATAATCTTTAAAATTGGTGTCTTTAAATAACTCTTTAATGTAAGTTTTAATCTCGGTTGATTTTTTATGAGTTAATACACCTTTTTTAATTAAACTATTCAAAGTAAAGTCTAAACTTTGTAAGTCTTCAATTTTAGATAACACTAAATGGACTAATGTACCAAAATTACGCTTTTCGTCAATGTCATGCACGTCCCATTCCTCACCACTTTTGTAGCTTAATTCGGGTTTGTTCATTTTTTGATCCAAATATTCTAATTTATAATTAGGGTTTATATTGTCCTCTTTTTGATTAGGATTTAATTCAAATTCACCATATTCATAGTATTTACCTTTTAATTCAAATAAGTTGGATTTATTAAAAAATGGTTCTAACCACGTGGTTGCAGGTGAAGCTGTATATGTTTTTCCGCAAATAAAAAGAGCTGTTTCTGGTCGGGTAAAAGCTACATATAATAAGTTTAATTGGTCAAGGTAGTATTTTCCTTCTTCAATTTCATATAAATTTGATAATTCAGAATTTTGAATGACTTTACTCATTTTCACAAAGTATGCAGGCAATTTTCCGCCTTCATTGTCTATCCATGATATTTGTTTTGATACATCAAATTTCCAATCAAAAAATGGACAAATAACAACAGGGAATTGTAAGCCTTTTGATTTATGAATAGTCATAATTTGTATTGCATTTGCACCTTCAGGGCTAACAATAGATTCTTTTACACCTTTGTCTTGATACCAAGTTAAAAAATCACGAATATTAGAGTTGTTTTTTGTTTCATACTGATGAACCATTTCCATAAAAAATTGTAAAAATGGATTGTCTGAAGGGGATAGTTCAAAAACTTCAATTAAAGATTCTACAAATTCATACAAATTATGAAATGCATCAGGTTGAGTTATAGAAATTGAATGTTTTTGAAAATAGGCTTCAATTGAATTTGATTTTATAAATTCATCATCATTTTGTATAAGAGTTGTGGCTGATTTATTAATTAAACCTGCAAAATGTTCAAGGGCTTTTATTTTGTAATTTGGATCTTTAGGCTGAATAATTGAATTCATTAAATGATACAAAAATTTCACACTTTTATCTTTTCCAATAAATAAACTGTCTGGCGAAATAACAGTTAGATTATTTTCGGTTAAAAAATTAGCTAATAATGACCCTTTGCTATTGTTTCTCACAATTAAACAAATGTCTTTTAATTCAAAACCTTTGGCTAAAGCATCTTTTATAGATTTTAAAACATATTCTAACTGCTCTTCTTCTGTTAATTTAGCGTCAAAAAAAGAATTAACATATCCTTTGTGCTTTTTAATAGGGTGTTGTGCTACATCATCATAAATATATTTTAAATCAGGGCTTAAACTATTTGCTAAGTCTTTAAATAATGTATTGTTAAATGTAATTATTTCTTTTGATGACCTAAAGTTATTGGCTAGTGATATTTTTTCGCCCATTTCTTTAAACAAATGTTGGGCTTCTACCAATGATTCGATATTTTCTGGATTGTGAATTTCGTTAGGTAATTTTGTAAACTGTTCTACTTCACCATTTCGCCATCTGTAAATGGCTTGTTTTCCATCTCCAACAATTAAATTTGTTTCGGCAGACGCTAAAGAATTATGTACTAAAGGAATCATATTTACCCATTGTAAATGAGATGTGTCTTGAAATTCATCTAATAAAAAATGTTGATATCTGATACCTAATCTCTCATAAATAAAAGGTACAGGTTCTTTAGCTATAATGTCCGAAATCTTTTTATAAAAATCGGTCATTAATAATATGTTTTCTTCCTCTTTTACCTCTTCTACAATTTTTAGTAAATGGTTTAATAATGATAAATTATTAAGGTTTTTATATATTTCTTTGTTCAGTTTTAATTTTGGGACACCATTTTTATAAGCATCTTCTACTTGTTCAAAATGTTGTGCCAATAAACCACCAATATTGTCAGCATCAACTTTGTTTGAACTTTTAGGATGTCCCCATTTATTTTCTGCTACATTACCAATTATTGTTTTAGAGGCTGGTGTAGGCATCCCTGGTGATTCGGAGAAATTACCAGCTGAAATTTTCGTGAAATATTTAACAATACTGTTACCCTTGCCTTGAAAATCATCAGCTTCTAAATTTTTAGATTCAATTAATGAAACAGCAGCAGCTGCAAGTCCTTTTATGTGATTTTCAATTTTAATGTTTTCAGTTCTAATTTCAGTTTTTATCTCTGCAAAATCTTTTTGTTTTAGGTTTTTTAATAAAGCGATTGATTTAAAAGCATCTTCTTTAAAAAGTAAATCGCTAAATTCATACAATTGATTTGAAAAATTCCAAGACTTATCTTCATCTAAATTGTCAACTGCATATTGCTTCATTAAACCTGTTAATTCTTTGTTCCTTCCTATTTTTTCAAATAGTAAATCTGTAATGTTTCTACGTAAAGACTGAATGTCCATTTCAACATCAAAATCTATCGAAACACCTAAATCTTTGGCAAATGTTCTAATTATTTTATGTGTAAATTTATCAATAGTCATTATAGAAAAACTACTGTAATTATGTAAAATTTTATTTAAAATTGTTACTGCCCTTGTTTCAATTAACTTAGGACCTAATTCTATATTTTTTGATGTATCAACAAGAAAACTGAGTTGGTTCTTTGTTTTTTGATGAGGTGGAGTACTTAAATCAATTAAAGCTTCAAGTACTCTTGTTTTCATTTCATTTGCCGCTTTATTTGTAAACGTCATAGCTAAAATGGAACGAAATTTTAATGAATCTTTTGAATGTAATATAATTCGTAAATACTCTTGAACCAATGTATACGTTTTTCCACTACCTGCAGATGCGTTATAAATTTTTAAAGGTGTTTTATCAATTTTAATCATTGGTCAGTTTTTGTAATGGTTACGATTTTATTAGGTAATAAGTATCACTATTTACCAATATGAAATAAAGCTTTTCCTTGGTTAACAACTGGTTTATTGTCATGTCCAAATATAAAACCGTTTTGTTCGGCTATTATTTGATCTTCAAATTGATTGTATGGGTTTGTGATAATACCGAGTAAATCACCTGTTTTAAAATAGTCACCCGTTTTCTTTTTAGGAATAAAAATCCCTGCAGATGAAGCACGTAACCATTTATGTTTTTTTATAATTTCGGAGTTTTGATTTCCAATGTTTTCACCAATCATTTTATGATGAAATAATACTCTTTTTATCCCATTAATTCCTTCAGTAATTGAATAGTCATCTAACCTTAATGATTCCCCTCCTTCAAAAACTAACATAGGTATTCCTAATTCATGAGATTCTTCACGTAAAGACTTACCTACCAATCCTGTTTCTATTGTTAGAGGGGCATTAAAAATAGAAGCTAACTCTAAAC
>Ga0256824_10000080_pt1 | contig 30134 bp, 26 predicted proteins | sample CV67metaG_FD_191570 | JGI IMG/M metagenome (GOLD analysis project Ga0256824, IMG submission 191570) | Hydrothermal vent microbial communities from East Pacific Rise, Pacific Ocean - CV67 | ecosystem: Environmental > Aquatic > Marine > Hydrothermal vents | place: Pacific Ocean: East Pacific Rise...
GAACATTACTTCTGCTGTAAAGGCTGTCAAGGAGTCTATCATCTACTCAATTCTGAGGGTCTAGGCACTTTCTACGATAAACTTGGAGATACCCCCTTACAACCTGCCACACAGATAACTGATAATTTAGAAAAGTTTGACCTTGAAGGGTTTAAAAACAAATACATCAAAGAAACCACTGATGGACTTTATGAGGTTAACCTCATCATAGAAGGCATACACTGTTCTGCTTGTGTCTGGCTCAACGAAAAAGTACTGCATAAAACAGAAGGTGTTTTGGAAGCCAGTATCAACTACACCAACAACAAAGCCAAAGTTATGTGGGATCCAAATACTGTCAAACTTTCACAACTCATAGAAACCATACGTTCCATAGGTTATAACGCTTACCCCTATGATGCGAGTCTCCAAGAAGAGAGAGCCACCAAAACAAGAAAGTCTTACTATACGCGTATCCTTGTGGCTGTCTTCGGGGCTATGAACATTATGTGGCTGGCTGTCGCACACTATGCTGGGTACTTCTCTGGTATACAACAATCTTTTAAAGACATCCTCAATGTGGCAGAGTTTATACTAGCTACCCCTGTACTCTTTTACTCAGGTTGGATATTTTTTAGAGGTGCCTACTACGGGTATAAAAATAACATTGTCAATATGGATACGCTGGTAGCCTCAGGTGCGCTCTCTGCCTATATTTACTCCATCTATGCCATGGTTACACAACGTGGAGAAGTCTATTTCGACTCGGTGGTGATGATTATCACTTTTGTGCTTGTAGGTAAATACCTAGAAGTGCTCAGTAAAAAATCTGCCGTAGATACCCTAGATAGCATTATGGGAAGTACCCCTACAGAAGTCACCACGGTAAAGGCTGGTGTCAAAGCATTGGTTTCCGTAGAAAATGTGCTTGTGGGTGATGTCATAGAACTCAAACCTGGAGAGAAAGTAGTCATCGATGGTCTCCTTACTTTAGGAGAAGCTTCTTTTGATGAGTCTTCACTTACAGGTGAGAACGAACCACTCCATAAGACAAAAGATGATGTCATACGTTCTGGTTCTCTTTGTTTAGACTCAGTTGTTCAATACGAAGCCACAGTAGATGCTTCAAATTCATTGCTGACTTCCATCGTCTCTTTACTGGAGGAGTCTCTTACTAAAAAACCTCGCATAGAACAACTTGCTAACACTATTTCAGGCTATTTTTCTACCACCATTTTACTCATCGCTTTACTTACGTTTGTCGGTTGGTATTTTGCAGTAGGGAGTTTCGAGCAAGCACTCATTGTGGGTATTTCCGTGATTGTCATCGCTTGTCCTTGTGCGTTAGGTTTGGCTACACCTATGGCAACATTAGTAGGCATAAGCATGGCAGCCAAACGAGGCATACTTTTTAAAGAAGCCACCTTTCTTGAAACCATGGCAAAGTCAAATCTCCTAGCCCTAGATAAAACAGGTACCATCACAGAAGGCAAACCCTCAGTCGTCCATGCCGAATTACTTGAAAGCTTTGACCCTGCACTACTACTAGCTCTGGTAGATGCAAGTAATCACCCCATCTCTAAAGGGATTAAAGCCTATTTACATACTGAGTATAATGTACTGAGTACCCTTAACCTAGAAGAGATTAAAAGTATAGAAGCTAAGGGTATGCAAGCCCGCTACGAAGGTAAAAAACTTTTAGGGGGGAATGCTTCCCTACTTCAAACTTCAGGGGTAGAAGTAGAAAGTATTTCAGAGAATGCTCTCTTTTTCTTTGCCATAGAAGACAAGTTGGTTGCACGCTTTGAACTCACCGATACCATACGTGAAGGTGCAAAAGAAGCCATAGATGGCATTAAGGCTATGGGCATAGAAGTAGTGATGCTCACAGGTGACCATGAGCAAAGTGCCTACAAAGTAGCGAAAGAAGTAGGTATTAGCAATGTACATGCAAAACTCCTCCCACAAGACAAAGCAGCCTTTATAGACAACTATCATCAAAAGGGCTATGTTGTAGTCATGGTAGGAGATGGTATTAACGATGCCATTGCCCTCGCCTCTTCGGACATCGCCATTGCTATGGGTTCTGGTGCAGATGTTGCTATTAACGTGAGTGATGTGGTACTGTTAGATGAAAAACCTGAAAGTATTTTTGAGGCGTACAAACTTTCGCACCGTACCTTTAGAGCCGTCAAAGAAAACCTAGGTTTCTCTTTATTGTATAATGTGGTTGCTGTACCACTTGCCGTACTTGGATTTGTAAATCCTCTCATTGCAGCACTTTCTATGTCTTTGAGTTCGCTCATAGTTGTAGGTAATTCCATGCGTATTAAACGTTTAAAATTTAAGGATAAAAATGAGTGAAGGTATAGTTATATTAATGATTGGTGTCTCTACTTTTTTGGGTGCCATTGGATTGGTTGCACTCATATGGGCTGTAAGAACTGGTCAGTTTGATGACCACTCTAAATTTGTAGATGCCGTACATCATGACAATGAAGAAGATTTACAAGATGCTGCGATGATGGACGAGAAAAGAAGAAAACATAAAGAAGAGAAAGAAGCACGTAAAAATTACATGCCTCCTGATTAATCTACTTTAACGTAGAAATATACTTAGCAATAGACTTCATCTCGTCATCATTCAAGGAAGCCACTTGCATCTTCATCAAAGAACCATACCCATAAAGATTTTGTTTCCCTTTTGCATACAATTTAAGTTGCGTATATGTTTTAGAAGCTTTTTGTCCTTGGATAATACGTGATTTCCCTAGTGCTCTTTTTTCTGCATAACTGCCATGACATTCAGCACACTTGGTATACAAAGTTGCACCATTACTCCAAAGGAATGATGTCATAACAATAGTAATAAAAGTTATTTTTTGCATAAGTATTCCTTAAAATTACGAAATTATAACTTTTCAAACATAATTAAAGATTAGACTTACTTAAAAGAAGATTATGTTACACTTATATGAAATATGGAAAGGGTATGCTATGGCTTTTAAAAAACTATTATTAAGCACTTATCTTCTTGCCACTGCACTTCATGCTCAAAATAGTATTGGTATTGATATCAATAGTGAAGATGTTGAAGTTTTAGCTTCTGTCAATCTTAACATCTTAGCTGACTATTCAAATGGAACTACTTATATTATTGATATGAGTTATATTCATACAGATGGTGACAACATGACACGCATAGGACTCTTAGGACATAACACCTTTCAAGGAGTAGAAGGTCTTTCTTTATCTTTTGGACTCAAAGGTGTCATGGCAAATGACTTTCTAGCTTTTCCACTCACTGCAAAAGCAGTATATGCTTTACCTCTCATAGATAGCATCCCTACCACTTCTCTTGCTGTAAGTTTTTCTTATGCTCCATCTGTCCTCGCTTTCAGAGAGGCAGATAACTATTCTGATTTTAGAGTAGAAGTCGACATGGAAGTAATTTCAAATATTCATATCTTTACTGGGTATCGAAATATCACTACAAATTATGAAACAGTAAACAAAACATTTAACAATAGTTTTTATGGTGGATTAAAACTTAGTTTCTAAGGCTATGAAAACTTATACTATTGAAGTAAAGTAAATTTGCCATAATTCAATTTATATTTTAAAGGGAAAAACATGAATATTTTAGTCACTGGTGGTGCAGGGTATATTGGTTCACATACAGCCATACTACTTATAGAAGCAGGATATGACATTATCATTTTTGATAATTTTTCTAACTCATCAAGAGAAAGCATCCGTAGAGTAGAGAAGATTGTAGGTAAACCCATTCAAATTATTGAAGGTGATATTCGAAGCAGTGATGATTTAGACAAGGCATTTAGTGAAAATAATATCGATGCCGTGATACACTTTGCAGGACTAAAAGCTGTAGGTGAATCTGTAGAAAAACCTCTTAAATATTATGATAACAATATCAACGGCACCCTCGTTCTTTGTGCTGTTATGGCAAAACATGGATGTAAGTCTATTGTCTTTAGTTCATCTGCTACAGTATATGGGGATCCACATACCACACCAATACAAGAAGACTTTCCTCTCTCTGCAACAAACCCCTATGGAAGATCTAAACTTTTTATAGAAGAGATTTTAAGAGATTTGTATATCTCAGATAACAGTTGGAAAATAGTACTCCTTCGCTACTTTAACCCTGTAGGCGCACATGAGTCAGGAACCATAGGTGAAGACCCAAATGGCATCCCCAATAATCTTATGCCCTACATCGCTCAAACTGCCGTAGGTAAGCTCTCATGTCTTGGTGTCTTTGGTGATGACTACGACACACATGATGGTACAGGCGTGCGTGACTATATTCATGTTATGGATTTAGCCGATGGACATGTGAAGGCTATAGATAAGATTAATTCATTTACGGAAGTCATGACCATAAACTTAGGTACAGGAAATGGCTACTCTGTTTTAGATATGGTAAAAGCTTTTGAAAAAGCTTCAAGTAAAGAAGTACCCTACTGCATAGCACCTAGACGTTCTGGCGACATAGCCAAATGCTACGCAGACCCCTCTTATGCTAAAAAAATACTAGGATGGGAAGCCAAAAAAGGCATCAACGAAATGTGCAAAGACAGCTGGAGATGGCAGTCTGGCAATCCTGATGGGTATGATAAAGTTAATTAAATGCCCAATCAAATCAAAAAAAGTATTTTTAGAGAATATGATATTCGAGGTATCTTTGAAAAAGAACTTAACGAGGCTTCTGTCAAACTTATCGGCTATTACCTTGGGAAAAAAATAGGTGGCAAAAAAATTGTCTCTATTGGGTATGATGCTCGTTCTCATTCTCCTGTCTTAAGAGATTATCTTACTTCTGGACTCAATGCCTCTGGCTGTACAGTACTTGACATGGGTATGGTGGCAACCCCTGTCAATTATTATTCAAACTATATTGATTTTGATGGCAAAGACTCCCATAAAATAAGTACTGATGCTTCTATCATGATAACAGGTTCACATAACCCCTCTGAATACAATGGGTTTAAAATGACTGTTGATAAAAGTCCTTTCTTTGGTGATGCCATTTATGCTTTAGGGGATGAAATCATCGCCAACCAAAACAAAATCATAGAAGACAATACAAGCAAAATAGACATTGATGTCAAAACGCCTTATATTGACTTTATGATTAAAGCATTTTCTCATTTAAAAGGGCTAGATACAAAGCTAGTGCTTGATGGAGGAAATGGTGTAGCAGATACTGTATTGACTTCTATTTTAGATGCTTTAGACTTTAACTATGAGGGACTCTATCTTGAACCTGATGGCACTTTCCCAAACCATCACCCAGACCCCTCTGTAGAAGAGAATCTTGTAGATGTCAAAGCAGCACTTGCAAAAAATGGTGACATTGCGTTTGCCTATGATGGCGATGCGGACAGGATAGCCGTTCTCACACATAAGTACAACATCAAAGGTGACCAGATGGCTTTACTTTATGCCATGAAAATGGACAAACCAACTGTCATCGGTGAAGTGAAGTGTTCACAAGTCATGTATGATGAGCTAGAACGTCGTGGGGCTAAAGCCATCATGTATAAAACAGGGCATTCAAACCTCAAAGTAAAAATGAAAGAGACAGGTGCAGACCTTGCATGTGAAGTCTCTGGACATATTTTCTTTAAACACCGCTACTTTGGTTATGATGATGCTATTTATGCCACGCTTCGAATGTTAGAACTTATTGCCGATGGCATAGACTTAGACAAAGAACTCGATGCCCTTCCACAAGTTTTTTCAACAGAAGAGATTAAAGTAGAAACAACAGAAGAAGAAAAATTTCTCATTATAGATAAAGTAAAAGAGTTACTCAAAAATCCTCCTCCAAGCTTCCCTAAAATACTCAATATCATTGATGTAGATGGGGTACGTATTAACTTTGAAAAAGGCTGGGGTCTTGTACGTGCAAGTAACACTACACCCGTGCTTGTTACACGTTTTGAGTCTACAGATAAAAAACTAGCAAAACGCTATGAAGACGAAGTAAATAAACTTATTGTAGAAGCCAAAGAAGCCCTATGAAAAATACATTGCATTTTAAATTAAAAAATAAACATATGCAAGAAGAAGCATTCGATGCTATCTGTAAGGAACAAGCATACAGAGGGTACTATGCTCTTCCCACGCAAGACATATCTCCCATTTTGTCATATATTGATACTATCTCAGATGATGTCACTTCCATAGCAGTCATAGGTATTGGCGGAAGTTCATTGGGGACAAAAGCTGTTTATGAATTCATCAAGCCAACTAGAAAACTCAAACGAAAACTATATTTTTTCGAAAGTACTGACCCGATCAATATTAGTAAACTACTCTCAAAAATGGAGCTTCGTAAAACACATTTCCTTGTCATCTCTAAATCAGGTACAACGGTAGAAACCTTTGCTATTTATAAATATCTTTATTCTCTTCATAATGATTCTAAGTCTTATACATTTATCACTGATCCAAAGTCACCCCTAGAGCAGTATGCTCGAACTATAGATGCTTCAGTTTTACACTTACCAAACAATGTAGGAGGAAGATTCTCTGTACTTTCTACTGTTGGGTTGGTTCCTTTAGCACTTGCAGGCATAGACATAAAATCTTTACTACATGGTGCCAATGTAATCAAAGAAAACTTTTTTGCTGATGGCTACATCAAAGATGCTCTTTTAAAGAAAGCTGTCTTTTATGCTAAGAATCATGCTCAATATCACATTAACTGTATCTTTGCCTATTCTGAAACACTCAAATACTTTTGTGAATGGTATGTACAGCTTTGGGGTGAGAGTCTAGGAAAAAGACAACGCCATAGTACATTTAACGTAGGACTAACCCCCATCGGGCTTATAGGACCAAAAGACCAACATTCTTTTTTACAACTCATTATGGAAGGTACCCGCGATAAATCTGTTACTTTTATCAAGATAGAAGACTTTCAAGATGACATCGTCATTCCAGATATTTCACTTCCCCATTTAGAACATTTAGACACACTCAATACCCTTCCTTTCTCCAAACTTATCAACATGCAATGTGACTCTGTAACAGAAGCTTTGCTAAAAGAGAAAGATATACCCACAGATGAAATATCTATCCCTAAAGTTGATGAAAAGAACATAGGCTCACTTATCTACTATTATCAACTTCTCACATCACTAGTAGGAGAACTTATTGATATAAATGCCTATGACCAACCAGGGGTAGAGACAGGCAAGATTATATTACACAGTAAACTCAAAGAGTTCAAGCAAAATTCTTAGTTAATAACTGTATAATTTAAACTTGAAAATATAGATAAACGTAGAATAGAAGGCGATACATGCAAATAGAATTTGAAAAAACCCAACAAGAATTACGCAAGCACCCAAAAACTTGGTTAGTGACTGGTTGCGCAGGTTTTATAGGTTCGAATCTAATAGAAGCACTTTTGAAACTCAATCAAAATGTTAGAGGACTTGATAACTTTTCTACAGGATATCAAAAAAACTTAGATATGGTCAAAGAGACTGTGACAGCACAACAGTGGGAAAATTTTTCTTTTATCCAAGGTGATATTGCTGACTATGCTACTTGTGATAAAGCAACCCAAGGTTCAGATATTATACTTCACCAAGCCGCATTAGGCTCTGTACCACGTTCTATAGACGACCCCGTCACATCAAATATTTCTAATATAACAGGTTTTTTAAATATGCTCACGGCAGCTAAAAACAATGGGGCTAAAAGATTTGTTTATGCCTCATCTAGCTCTGTATATGGGGATTCAAAAGAACTGCCAAAAGTAGAAGAACGTACAGGAAACCTCCTCTCACCTTATGCGGTAACTAAATATACCAATGAACTTTATGCAGGTGTCTTTCATAAAGTATATGGATTTCAATCTGTAGGACTACGATACTTCAATGTTTTCGGGAAAAGACAAGACCCTGCAGGCGCATATGCTGCAGTTATACCCAAATGGTTAGGTGCTTTAATACACGGTGAAGATGTTTATATTAATGGAGATGGTGAGACAAGCCGAGACTTTACATACATAGAAAATGTCATACAGTCAAATATTTTAGCAGGTACCACAAGCAATAGTGAAGTCTTTGGGCAAGTATTTAATGCGGGTATTGGCGGACGATTAACACTCAATGAACTCTATAGCTCCATCAATAAAGAGCTTGAAGAAAACCTTGATGGATTTACTCCAACAAAAGCGATATATAGAGACTTTAGAGCAGGAGATATCAGACATTCAAATGCCAACATAGATAAACTCAAGAAAATGATAGGTTACGTTCCAACGCATGACATAGACAGAGGGCTCTCAGAATCTATCAAGTGGTATATAGAAAAATTAAGCTAGGAAAAAAATGAAAAATAAAATAGCAATTATAGGTTTAGGATATGTAGGACTGCCATTAGCCGCAGAATTTGCAAAAAAATATGAGCTAGTAGGACTAGATATTTACCAAGCACGCATAGATGAATTAAACCGTGCAGAAGATAGAACCCTAGAACTTACAAGTAAACAACTACAAGAAGCTCTAGATAATGGGATAAAGTTTACTACAAGTGCTGAAGATATAAAAGATTGTAACATTTACATCGTCACTGTACCAACTCCTATAGATAAGCATAAACGACCAAATCTCATGCCCCTGATCAAAGCAAGTGAAACCATAGGAAAAGTACTAAAAAAAGATGATATTGTCATCTATGAAAGTACCGTATACCCTGGAGCCACAGAGGAAAGATGTGTACCTATCCTTGAAAAATTTTCAAATCTGAAGTTTAACCAAGACTTTTTCTGTGGTTACTCTCCTGAACGGATAAATCCAGGCGATAAAGAACACACTGTGACCAAAATACTAAAAGTCACTTCAGGAAGCACACCCGAGATAGGGGAAAAAGTAGATGCACTCTATAAAAGTATTATCACCGCTGGTACACACTTGGCTCCAAGTATCAAAGTAGCAGAAGCCGCTAAGGTAATAGAGAATACACAAAGAGATTTAAACATCGCATTTGTGAATGAACTTTCTATCATATTTAATAAACTCGATATAGATACTAATGCCGTTTTAGAAGCAGCAGGTACAAAATGGAATTTCTTAAAGTTTAAACCTGGTCTTGTAGGTGGTCACTGCATAGGCGTAGACCCTTATTACCTCACACATAAAGCACAAGAAATAGGCTATAACCCAGAAATTATCTTAGCGGGAAGAAGACTAAATGATAACATGGGTGCATATGTAGCAAGCCAAGTTATCAAGCTCATGATAAAAAAAGGACAAAAAGTAGCAGATTCAAAAGTGATGGTTCTAGGAATCACCTTTAAAGAAGATTGCCCAGATATCAGAAACTCAAGAGTGATTGATGTTATCAAGGAACTTAAGGACTATGGGTGCGATGTAAGTGTATACGACCCATGGGCGGATTCTGTTGAAGTACAACGAGAATATAATTTAGAGCTAACAGAAAAATTAGAATTAGAACAATATGACTCTATCGTGCTAGCCGTGGCTCACGATAAGTTTAAAAAACTAGATATACAAACAAATGATAAACAAGTCATTTTTGATATCAAGTCAATTTTAGATAAAAGTGATGGGAGACTATAGATAATATGAAAGGTATCATTCTTGCAGGTGGTAGTGGCACAAGGCTTTATCCTATTACAAAAGGGGTATCAAAACAGCTTTTACCTATTTACGATAAACCTATGATTTACTACCCACTCTCGGTACTCATGCTCGCAGGCATACAAGAAGTACTCATCATATCTACACCGCATGACTTACCGCAGTATAAGAAGTTATTAGGAGACGGTAAAGATATTGGTATGTCCTTTAGTTACATAGAGCAACCTTCCCCTGATGGACTTGCCCAAGCCTTTATACTGGGTGAAACATTTATTGGTTCAGATAGTGTAGCATTGATATTGGGAGACAATATCTATTATGGTCAAGGATTTACCCCTATCTTAAAAAAGGCTGCTTCTCAAACATCAGGAGCAACTGTTTTTGGCTATCAAGTAAAAGACCCCGAACGTTTTGGTGTCGTAGCCTTCGATAAAAATCAAAAAGCCATTTCTATAGAAGAGAAACCCACACATCCTAAATCAAATTATGCGGTGACTGGTTTATATTTCTATGACAATAGCGTCATAGATATAGCAAAGCAGATAAAACCTTCGCATAGAGGGGAACTTGAAATCACATCTGTGAACGAAGTCTATTTGAAACAAGGCAACTTAAATGTTGAACTTCTTGGGCGAGGTTTTGCATGGCTTGACACGGGTACACATGACAGTCTCATGGAAGCAGGACTATTTGTACAGACTGTAGAACATAGACAAGGCTATAAAGTAGCCTGCATAGAAGAGATAGCTTTTAGAAACAAATGGATAAATAAAGCACAGCTTCTGGAACTTGCCAAACCTCTTTCTAAAACAGGCTATGGTCAATACATGATAGAAATAGCAGAGGAAACAGCTATATGAAATCTTTGTTAATTACAGGGGCTGCAGGATTTATAGGTTCAAACTTTGTGCCTTACTTTTTAGACAAATATCCTCAGTATCATATTGTTAACTTAGATTTACTTACGTATGCAGGAGACTTAAACAACTTAAGTGATGTCAAGAAAGATGCAAACTATACATTTATCAAAGGTAATATCTGCAATCGTGATCTTGTTGAATTTATCTTCAACGCGTATGACATCCAAGGTGTTATCCACTTCGCGGCAGAAAGTCATGTCGACAACTCCATCAAAAACCCTGGCGTTTTTATAGAGACAAATGTAAATGGTACATTTACACTTCTTGATGTAGCCTATAAAAAATGGATGGAAAAACCATTTACCTACAAAACAGGGTATGAAGGATGCCGTTTCCATCATATCTCAACAGATGAGGTGTATGGTACACTCAACAAAACAGACCTTTTTACAGAAGAGACACCCTATGCACCTAACTCTCCATACTCAGCAAGCAAAGCAAGCTCAGATATGATTGTAAGAAGTTATCAGGAGACCTACGGTATGCATACTGTTATCACTAACTGTTCAAACAACTATGGGCCCAAACAACATGATGAAAAACTTATTCCTACTATCATAAGAAAAGCTTTAGCGGGTGAGAGTATCCCTATTTATGGAGATGGGTTAAACATTCGTGATTGGCTCTATGTACTTGACCACTGCAAGGGGATAGACTTAGTCTATCATTCTGGTAAAGAAGCAAATGTATACAACATCGGTGGAAGAAATGAAAGAACCAACTTACAGATAGTAGATGCCATTTGTAGTATACTAGATGAAAAAGTACCTACACAAACAAGCTATAAAGAACTCATCACCTTTGTAGAAGACAGAGCAGGACATGACAGACGCTATGCCATAGATGCTACCAAGTTAGAGACAAAGCTTGGCTGGAAAGCAGATGAAAACTTTGATACGGGGATTGTTAAGACTGTTGATTGGTATTTGGAGAAGTATGATGATTAATGTCACAAAAACATATCTACCAAATAAAGAAAAATATATAAAATATGTAGATGAAATATATGCTAAGGGGTGGGTAACAAATAACGGTCCAATGCTTAAAGAACTGGAAAAAAGATTAGCAAAGTACTTAGGCGTAAAAAATATTATATTGGTTGCAAATGGTACTGTTGCTCTTGAAATAGCATACAGAACATTAGATATAAAAAAATACGCGATTACTACTCCTTTTAGTTTTGTAGCAACAACAAGTTCACTTGTAACAAATGGGATAAAACCAATATTTGTGGACATAGATAAAAAAACTCTAAACATAGACCCTACAAAAATAAAAGAAGCTATCACCCCAAACACATCTGCTATAGTTCCTGTACATGTATTTGGAAACCCTTGTGATGTTGAAGCCATAGATAAACTAGCCAAAGAAAATAACTTAAAAGTCATCTATGATGCTGCCCATGCTTTTGGTGTGCAACATAAAGATCAAAGTATTTTAAACTATGGAGATATTTCAACTTTAAGTTTTCATGCAACAAAGCTCTTTCACACCATAGAGGGTGGAGCATTGGTAATAAATGATGACACTCTAGTTGAAAAAGCAAGACATCTGATAAACTTTGGTATTGAAAATGCAGAGTCTATCCCTGAACTTGGAACCAATGCAAAGATGAATGAGTTTGAAGCTGCTATGGGTTTATGTATGCTGGATGAAATGGAAGAAATAATAGAAAAAAGAAAAGTGATTTATAATAGATATAAATTAGGACTTAAAGATATAGTTAAATATCAAGATTCTAATCCCAATAGTAACAAAAACTATGGCTATTTTCCAGTTATATTTAATAGTGAAGATGAAATGCAAAAAGTACAAAATATTTTGAATGAAAATGATATTTATCCAAGAAGATACTTTTATCCTTCTTTAGATACTTTAAACTATATAGAACCTAAACAGTATATGAAGAACTCTAGAGATATTTCAAAAAGAATATTGTGTTTACCTCTTTATCCAGAGTTATTAGAGGATGAGCAAGCAAAAATAATTAATACAGTCAAGGATTGTTTATGAATATAATGATATTTACAGACAATCTTTATATGTATAATAGCTTCAAAAGGATAGTTAAAAAATATAATTTAGATAAAACTCATATTTTTTCCTATGCCTGTTCATCGCAGAATAAATTTTTCAATTCTCTAGATAATGTTGAAAAAATAAATATAAATATAAATATTGACAAGATAATTGAAACTTATGACTTAATAATATCATGTCATTCTAAACAAATTTTTCCTAAAAAATTAGTTAATGCAACCCGATGTATAAATATTCATCCTGGTCTTAATCCATATAATAGAGGTTGGTTTCCACAAGTCTTTTCAATATTAAATAAAAAGAAACTTGGTGCCACTATTCATGAAATGGATGAAGAAATAGACCATGGGAAAATTATTGTACAAGAAGAAGTTGAATTATATCAATACGATACGTCATTATCTGCTTATAATAGAGTAGTTGAAAAGGAAGTTAAACTACTAGAAGAAAATATTCAATCTATTATAAATAATGAGTATAATGCTATAGAAATGGCTGAAGATGGAAATTATAATTCAAAACAAGATTTTAATAAATTATGTGAACTAAACTTAGATGAAAATTGTACTATGAAAGATGCACTAGACAAACTAAGAGCACTTACTCATGGAGAGTATAAAAATGCTTATTTTTTAGATGAGCAAGGAAATAAAATTTATGTTTCAATTGAGTTTAAAAGATAGTTTTTAATGAAAAGTAATCTCAAAAGAAATACCATTGCCAATTATATTGGACAGCTTTACAGTATACTTATTGGAATCATTATTTTACCATTCTACTTACAATATCTTGGTGCAGAAGCTTACGGTCTTGTTGGTTTCTTTACTATGCTTATGTCATGGATGATGCTTTTAGATATAGGTATGACAGGAACACTTGCACGAGAAGCGGCAAAACTTAAAGACAAGTCAAATGGATTATTTGAACTCAAACAACTCATACGAAGCATAGAATCTCTTTTTTTGATTATCTCACTATTTATTGTGACCCTTATCTATTTTTCTAGTGATAGCATTGCTACGCATTGGTTAACTGTTAAGGAATTGTCTTTAATCACAGTAGAAGACTCTATTAAACTTATGGGAATCATGATTATAATACGCTGGTTTGTTGGCTTTTATCAAGGTGCTATTGTAGGTTTTGAGCAACAGGTTTGGCTCAATGGCTATAAAGTATTTTTCAATACACTCAAATTTGTGGGTGCATTTTTACTTATTAAATATATAACAACTGATATTTTTCACTTTTTCACTTATCAACTTATCATAGGTACTCTTGAATTTATAGTCATCCAAAATAAAGTTTATCGAGTACTACCTAAAACTAATTTCATTTTGCCTTCCATTGAAGCACTACGAAAAATAGCACCTTTTGCACTTAGTATAGCATTTACTTCAGGAGTATGGATTATATTTACACAAGCAGATAAATTACTTTTATCCCACTATATTCCTCTTTCTGAATATGGTTACTTTACATTAGTTGTTATAGTTTCAGGTGCTATCCTTCAACTTTCTGCCCCCATTACACAAGCTATTTTACCAAGAATGACATCATTGATTTCAAATGGAAAAGAGCATGAGATGCTTACCTTATACCATCAAGCAACTCAATTTGTATCTATAGTTATTTTTTCAGTTGTAGCCATTATATCAACGTACTCTTATGAGCTTCTCTATGCCTGGTCTGGCGACACGGAAGCATCCAAGTGGGCAGCACCCATACTTTTTTGGTATACCTTAGGTTATGGTATTTTAGCAATTATGTCTTTTCAATACTATTTACAATATGCTTATGGTAATTTAAAATATCATGTACGCTATAACATTTATTTTCCCATATTTGCACTTCCAATTATTTATTTTTCCATTATTTACTATGGGGCACTAGGTGCAGGTGTCGCGTGGTTTGTTATTCAACTAATTTCATTTATCATTTGGCCTGCATATGTACACCATATCTTTGCAAAAGGTATTCACAAAAACTGGTTAATCAAAGATATCTTACCCGCATTTATTGTTTCACTTTCTTATATAGTGATTATACGATTAATTAATATTGACTTTGCAGACTTAAGTAGAGTGATGATTTTTATCATCTTAGTATTTAATGGACTCATAATCTTAGCTATAAATGCTATAATATACCCCAATATTAGACGTATAGTATTTCAAAAAATTTATAAAAATGAGTCTATCAAACATGAATAACATGGCACCTAAAGTTACAATATGTGTAGTCACATATAACCAAGAAACCCTCATTCAGCAATGTTTAGAAAGTTTAATTAGCCAAGTGACTAATTTTAAATTTGAAATTATTGTTAGTGATGATGCATCTACGGACAATACTCCAAATATAATACAACAATATGCAGATAAGTATCCAGATATTATAAAACCTATATTGCATAAAAAAAATCTAGGTGCATTAGAAAATTTTATTTTTGTGCACAATCAAGCTACAGGAGAGTACATTTCGCATATGGATGGTGATGACTACTCTTTAGCAGGAAAGTTACAAGCACAGGCAGATTTTTTAGATGCACACGATGATTGCAATATTGTCTGGCATAGGGTTAAAATTTTATTTTCTGATTCAAACACTCTTTATGATGATTTAATTCAATATAATGTGTTACCGAAAGAAGGATTTACTCGTGCAGATATACTACAATTTATAACTATAGGAGTTAACAGTTCAAAAATGTATAGAGCCTATAAAGAGGAGATGGTTATGCCTAACTTTGAAGTTGTTGATTATTTTAAAAATGTTGAAGAAGTTCAAAATAAAAAGGCTTACTTTGTCAATGACAATTTTTATGGTGTGTATAGAGCAGGCATTGGCATAGCTTCATCAGGTAGTGCAACACGCATATTACTTTGTAAATCATTTTTACACTTTGCTAAAAAATATCCAGAATACAAAGACCGTATTAATGCTGCTACTTTATTGTATTTTATTGTTGATCTAAAAAATAAACGTTCAACTGCAAAAGATTTTTTTATTGTTTGGCTCAAAACATTTCACTATAAATCCATTTATCTCATATATAAAAATCGAAATATTATAAAAATGTTCCGTTTACCAAAGAATCACTAATCATGCTATATGAATTATTGAAGTTACGAACTGATTTAGCTGCTTATACCCATAACTTGAAACCTTATGCTCTTCCTGTCATACTTGTGTTTAGTCACTCTTTTCACATGGTCTTTTTTTACAGAGTGGGTAAGTCTTTATCCTTATTGCCTATTGTCGGTGTTTTATTTAGATATATCTTTGAATATATTATTAGAATTCTCTTTGCAAGTGATATATCATTAAAATCGAGTATTGACTCTGGGCTCAAATTTGAACACGGGCATGACATTGTGATTGGAGCAGATGTAAAAATAGGTAAAAATGCTAAAATTTTCAATGGTGTCACTATTGGAGGGAAAGATCCAAGTCTCCCCTCAACTAACAATCAACCAACTATTGGCAATAACGTAATTCTTTCGACAGGTTCTAAACTACTTGGTTCAATAACCATTGGGAATCATGTCATTATTGGTGCAAATAGTGTTGTCTTAGATAATATAAAAAGTAATTCTGTAGCAGTCGGTATACCTGCGGTAGTTAAAAAAGAATATAATGGAAACTAGAAAATTTTTATTTAAATTTTACATTATTGTAAATATAGTTGCTTTTATTTTTTACAGTCTAGGCTATATTAATTCTAAGCCAATCAACGGTAGTGAAAATATATCTATTCTCTTTTACATTATAAATATTATCTTACTGATATCATCTCTTTATATTATACTTAAGATATTTACATTAATGGAAAAAAATATTACCATAAACCCTTTAAAATATAACCTAGAAAATACTAATTTTATAGGCTTGATTATTTTACTTATACAAATAGTATATTTATATACTTTCTTAACTCAAGGGGGAAGTGTAGCAGGAGAAAAAGACAACTTAGGAGGTGGTATATTTGGATTAGTTATGGCAACTTTCCAAATACAGACACTATCGTTGCTATATATTATATCAAAGGAAAAAACAGGCTATATATGTAAAGCTATCTTATTTCTCTTCTTGCTCACAAGTATATTACAGGGATGGACTTCTTGGATTTTAACCTTTGCAGTTTTATATCTTTTTATTCAAGAAGACAAGGGAAAGATAAAATCTTTTTTTAAAGTTTCCGTTATTGCTATGGTTCTTTTGATTATCTTCTACCCCATCATATATTTCTTAAGACTTACTATCCGAATAATGGGAACACAAGAAGTATCATTTGAAGAGATAGAATTAATACAAACTTATGGGAACAATAATCTAATTGACTTTGTCCTTTATACATACAATAAAGTATTGGAAAGATTTGAACAATATTATTTATCTCTTGGTTCCTTAATTCATCATGATAAAATTGCAACTGCATACAATAATGGTGAAATTACACCTTTCTATTTTGAAGGTGTTGGGAAAATATTTATTCATGAGACATATTCTATGGGAAATTATTTACCATCTCTTTTTTATAATGATGCATTACTTGGCGAATACTTTTGGAATATTAGTCCTGGATTTATATCATTATTCTATACAGAATCTCTATCTATACTTTTCATACTTCCTTATTATATATTTTTAATATTATTAATTATCATGATTTTAAAATTAATTAAGGCACCTTCACTCGCATATCATTTTGTATTCTTTAATTTAATTACACTACTATTTACAGGTTGGTTTTCCCAATTTTCTTATTTTGTATGGACATTTATTATATTATTCATCTTAGTGCAAACTGTTGGTTTTATAAAACATATGCTAATTAGTATTTCAAAACAAGGGAAATTAATATAATGTGCGGAATATATGGAATCAATAAGAAGAAACAGAAAGAGAGTGTTAGTACGATACTATCTAGTATTGATTTTCGTGGACCTGACTACTCTGGCATAGATATAACTGACAACTATACATTTGGGCACAATAGATTGGCAATTATTGATTTAGATGCTAGGTCAAACCAACCTTTTCGAGTCGAAGAGTATAGTATTGTATTTAACGGAGAAGTGTATAACTACAAAGAGATACGAAAAAAACTTTTAACGCATGGACATACTTTTAGTACAGACTCAGACACCGAAGTAGTACTAAAGTCTTATATACAATATGGTGAAAATTGTGTAGAACTTTTCAATGGTATGTTCGCCTTTACTATTTATGACCCTAAAAAAAACATTTTCTTTGGTGCTAGAGATCGCATGGGTAAAAAACCTTTTTATTATTATATGAAAGATACAACCTTTGAATTTGCATCACAAATCAAACAGTTAAGTTTTGATACACCTAGTACTATAAACAAATATGCGCAAAAACTCTATTTTCGGTATGGCTATATTCCTGAACCTTATAGTATTTATGAAGATATATACAAATTAGAGGCTGGTTATAGTTTTACGTATGACTTAAGTACATACACGTTTACAAAAAGACAATATTGGGATATATCAACCTCAACCGATGAACTTCAGATGCCATACGATAACATTAAAAAGGAACTCAAAACACTGTTAATAGACTCTGTACATATGCGACTTCAAGCAGACGTACCTGTAGGTGTATTTTTAAGTGGTGGTGTGGACTCTAGCTTAGTTGCAGCTATAGCAGCAAAAGAGCTGGGCAATACCATCAATACTTTTTCCATTAAATTTAATGATGCTGCATTTGATGAATCTATATATGCCCAAAAAGTAGCAAACTTGTTGGGAACAAATCATCATACTTTAGAGTGTACACACCATGACATGATAGACCTCATGGAAAACATCAATACATACTATGATGAGCCATACAATGACTCTTCAGCTTTACCCATGATGATACTTTCAAGAGAGACAAGAAAACATGTTACTGTTGCATTGTCAGGAGATGGAGGAGATGAACTTTTTTGGGGCTACCATAGCTACTTCAGGATGAAAAAAGTAAGTAAACTCTATAAACTCCCAAAATTTATACGTACATTGTTTTCAAATGCCCTTAATAAAAGTTCAAACTATAGGCTAAGAAAAGTAGCCAAAGGATTAAAAATAGAATCCTTAGAAGAACTCTTTTTATACAGTGGAAGACTGTTTGACTTTGAAGAATTATTTGACAAAGAAAACATTACTTACTTAGACCACTATAAAAAATATTTATTTAATGAAAAAAACCTATTTGAAAGAGTATCTGATTATGATATAAAAACATATATGAATGGTGATATATTTACAAAAGTAGATAGAGCTACCATGGCATATTCTTTAGAAGCTAGAACACCTTTAGTAGACTATCGTGTAGTAGAGATGTCCCAAAAAATTCCTTTTGCATACAAATACAAAAATGGGGAAGGTAAAAATATACTCAAAGATATACTTTATGACTATTTACCAAAAGAAATTTTTGAAAGACCCAAAAGTGGATTTACCGTTCCTCTTAAGAATTGGTTTCGAGATGAACTTAAAGAGTATGTCTATGACACACTAACAAAAGAAAATTTGCTTAAAATAGATGATATTCAATTAGACTATGTCAACCGCATGATAGCAAATCACATGAATGGCAGTGAAAATAACTATCATCAAATATGGACATTGATTAATTATATCCAATGGGATAAGACGTATGCTAACTAAAAATATTTTATTTTTAGCCATCAGTTTAAACAAAGGTGGGGCAGAACGGGTTGTATCTATACTACTCAAACATTTGACATCTCATCAAAATGTAAATATCTATCTTATACTCATGGAAGATGGTATAGCCTATGAGCTGCCTGAAAATATCAAACCCATTGTTTTATCAAGAAGTAAAAAAAGTGGTATGAGAAAACTTCTTGAACTACCTTTAATAGCATATCAAATAGCCAAATTTGCCAAAGAAAATAAAATAGACACTATCATATCTTTTTTGTACCGTCCCAACTATATCAATATATTGGCTAAATTTTTTGGTTTTAAAGGTCAATCTATTATAAATATAAGAAGTACCACCTCTCGTTATTTGAACGAAGGTTTGTTAGGGAAAATAAATTTATTTTTGATTAAAAATTTATTTAATAAAGCCGATCTAATTATTTCAAATTCCATAGGTGTAAAAGAAGATTTAAATACATTGCTAACGATAGACACAAGACATATTGCTATACCCAACCCTATAGATATAACTAAAGTAGAAGCATTAAGCGATTCTACACAAGGCATCAATCAAGAGCTAGACCCATCTATAGATTATATTATTTCTGTGGGTAGACTCATCCCATTAAAAAGAAATAAAGATCTTCTATTGGCATTTTCAAAGATTTATAAACAACTAGATAATGCAAAGCTATTATTTGTAGGAGAAGGTCAATTAAAAGAAGATTTAATACAGTATTCTGAAAAACTAAATATAAAAGATAAGGTTATTTTTTTGGGGAATGTGGATAACCCTTTTTATTATCTTAAAAAATCTACATTATTTGTAATGACTTCGGAACTTGAAGGTTTTCCAAATGTGCTCATTGAGGCAATGGCTTGTGGGTTACCTGTGGTATCTTCCAATTGTACATCTGGACCTAAAGAAATACTAGGAGATGAAGAGTACGGGTTACTTTATGAAGTTGGGGACATCGAGTCCTTATGTAAAAACATACTCACAGTCATGACAGATAAAAAAATGCAAATAAACTTGAGAGAACAAGCTTTAAAGAGAGTTTCTGATTATAGTTTAGATAAAATAATACCTCAATTTGAAAGGGAGATACTAAATGATGAAATCTAAACTCATTCGAATTACTACTGTACCTATTTCTTTAAAAATACTACTAAAAGACCAACTAAAATACATGAGTCAATATTTTGAAATTGTCGCTATATCTAGTGAGGGAAAAGAACTAGATGAAGTAAAGAAAGATGAAGGTATTAGAACAATAGAACTTAATATGAGCAGAGAAATCACTCCTATGAGAGACTTGGTATCCTTAGTCAAAATGATATTTATATTTTTAAAAGAAAAACCCGATATCGTTCATACCCATACACCAAAAGCAGGTATAATCGGTATGATAGCTTCATGGATAACTAGAGTACCCCATAGACTTCATACTATTGCAGGATTACCAGTCATGGAAGCAACAGGGAAGAAAAAAAGTATCTTATTGGCTGTAGAGAGACTCACTTATGCTTGTGCCACAAAGGTCTACCCAAATTCTTATGGATTACGAGACTATGTTTTGCAAAATAAACTAACCTATACAGAAAAACTTAAAATTATAGGTCATGGAAGTAGTAACGGAATAGATACTAAATACTTTCAACGAACTAAAGAAATTTTAGGTCAAGCAAAACAGATAGAAAAAAAATATCAACTAGAGAATAAGTTTGTATTTTGTTTTGTGGGAAGAGTAGTAAAAGATAAAGGTATCAATGAACTAATGGATGTCTTTGATAGGCTCTGTCAAAAACACAATAATATCACTCTTTTAGTAGTGGGACAATTAGAAAATTCACTAGATCCTATCTCCTCAATATCAGAAAAGATATTAAAAAACAATAACAACATACACTATGTAGGATTCCAAAATGATATCAGACCTTATCTTGCCACAAGCACTTGTTTTGTATTGCCTACATACAGAGAAGGTTTTCCAAATGTAGTATTGCAAGCTTGTAGTATGGAACTTCCTTGTATCGTGACTGACATCAACGGCTGCAATGAGATTATAGAAGATAATAAAAATGGTTTGCTCGTTGAACCCAAAAATAAGGATGCCCTCTATTATGCGATGAATAAAATAATAGAGAATAAAGAGCTTCCTACACAATTAAGTTTAAATAACAGAAATGATATAATCAACAAATATGATAGAACCATTTTTCATCAATATCTACTGGAAGAATATAATAAGGTACTAAAAAATGATTAAATCCATATTTGACAAAGCTTTAGCACTTATTCTTATTGTTCTTTTTTCTTCCATCTATCTTATCGTATCTATTTTGATTTTAATTAAAATGGGGAAACCTATACTTTTTAGACAACAAAGACCTGGACTTCATGAAAAGATATTTGGTATCTATAAATTTAGAACGATGACCAATGAAAAAGATGAAAAGGGAGAGCTACTTCCTGATGAACAACGATTGGTTGGTATAGGAAAGTTTATACGAAGTACCTCACTCGATGAACTTCCACAACTCTTTAATGTACTAAAGGGAGAGATGAGCTTTGTAGGACCTCGTCCACTTCTCATAGAGTATTTACCTCTTTATAATGAAAAACAAAAAAAACGCCATACTGTAAAACCAGGCATCACAGGCTGGGCACAAGTCAATGGACGCAATGCCATAAGTTGGGAACAGAAATTTGACTATGATGTATGGTATGTAGAACATCAATCATTTTGGCTAGATATGAAAATACTTTGGATGACCTTCTTAAAAGTGATAAAGAGAAGTGATATAAGTTCTGATACTACAGTAACTATGGAAAAATTCGAAGGTTCACTAAGATGAAAAGTATAGCAATATATGGGGCAAGTGGTCATGGTAAAGTAGTCGCTGAAATAGCTAAACTACATGGATACAATAATATAATTTATATTGATGATGGTGCAAATGAACATATATCCTTTGAAGATTTTTTACAACAAGATTTAAATATCCCTATAGCTTTTGGTATTGGTGATAATCAGATACGTGCAAAAATATATCAAAAATGTATCAAAAATAAATTGACTATTCAAACACTTGTCCATCCCAGTGCTTCTATTTCTAACCATGCACAAATCGCTGAGGGTACTGTTGTTATGGCAAATGTTGTTATTAATGTTGATACTATCATAGGGAAATGCTGTATAATCAACTCATCAAGTATAGTTGAACATGATGATGTAATAGGTGATTTTGTACATCTTTCACCACATGTTGCCTGTGCGGGTAATGTAACTATTAATGATTACACACATATTGGTATAGGGACTTGCATTATTCAAGGTATTACTATAGGGTCAAACTCCATCATAGGTGCTGGTTCTGTAGTGATAAAAGATATTAAGAGTAACATATTAGCCTATGGTAATCCCTGTAAAGCAATAAAGGAAATAACTTAATGAATCAAAATACAATAACTTCAGACACTATCTCAACAAAACAGATGATTGGGTTAATGCTTTTAGCCTATGCTTTTAGTTTTGCCATTCGTATGATATGGGTATACCAATTTCAAGGTACCCCAAGTTTCATGTGGGACGGTGAACTTATGATAAATACCAATGATGGCTACTATTTTGCATCTACAGTTGAATATTTTTTAAATGGTTCACATGCAGACAACCCTAGAGTCTATGACGGAGCCAATGGGTACATTGGTCTTGCTTCTGTTACTTATATGCTTGCTAAGTACACACCCTTTTCACTTGATACTGTGATATTGTACTTACCTGCTATCATCTCTAGTCTCATTGTTATTCCTATGATACTAACAGGAAAACTTCTCAAACTCCCATGGGTAGGTTTTTTATCTGCCATTTTAGGCTCTATAGTCTGGAGCTACTACAACAGAACAATGACAGGCTACTATGATACAGATATGTTCTCTGTTTTATTACAATTTACTATTTTTTATTTTTTCTTACTTACGCTACACTCCAAAAATAATATAAATATACTATGGCTCACCGTAGCACTATTGCTTTACCCTGTTTTTTATCCACAGGGTCTTACTATTGTTTATGGTGTATTTGGGCTTTGGGCTCTTTATCAGCTAATACTGCAGAAGGAAGAGAGAAATAGTTATATTTTTATTATTATTGCTTCTATATCACTTTGGAGTGTACCTATGTGGATCAAGTTACTCCTTACATGGGGTGCTTTTATAGTGCTTAACAAATTTAAAGACCACTTGAATTTTAAAAAACTTTTTTATCTTACCCTTTTTGCACTCATTTTGTTTTCTCTTCTTGGTGATGGGTTCGCATTTATTTTAGATAGACTAAAGCTTTACCTAGGGAATGGTGTTGCAGATGAAGGATTGCACTTTTATCAAGTGACACAAACAGTTAGAGAAGCAGGGAAAATTTCTTGGGAGACTGTTGCAAACAGAATGATAGGTCACCCAATCTTACTTTTTCTGAGTCTCATAGGATATATATTGCTTGTTGTTAAACATAAAGCATTTATAATCGCTTTACCACTTATAGGCATAGGTGTTTTGTCTCACTGGGCGGGACTAAGATTTACAGTATATGCTGTACCTGTTGCTGCATTTTCACTTGTCTATCTTTTTTATGTCATTTCTCAACAAGTCACTCATAAGTTAGCTTCCTATGTAACGCTTGTTGGTTTAGTGGCATTGGCACTGTACCCCAATATTAGCCATATTATAGACTACAAAGTACCTACTGTACTCAACCATCAAGAAGTCCAAGACCTCACAAAGCTGAAAGAAATAGCCCAACCCAAAGACTATACACTTACTTGGTGGGATTATGGGTACCCTATTTGGTACTATTCTGACACTTCTACCCTCATTGATGGGGGGAAACATGGTAATGATAACTACACTATCTCCAAAATATTACAAACTACTTCACCTGAACTGGCAGTAAACCTAGGCAGACTTACTGTTGAGACGTATGCAGAAGGCTTTAGTTCACATATGCAGTATTTGGAACAAGGCGAAAAAGAAGAAGACATCCCAAATAAATTTAAACTCTTAAATATTGATGGAGAAACGTATCATGCAGGTAGAGCACCCGCAATTGATGTACTTTTAAGAAACAAACAAAAAGACCAACGTGACCCTAGTTTATTTATAGAAGAATTAAAAAGTGCAACATATGTCTTACCTAAAAAAACCAGAGATATTTACCTCTACCTTCCCTACCGCATGATGCGTATTTTTCCTACTGTGGCAGTTTTTGGTAACTTAGACTTAAGCACAGGAGAAGCCCAAAGAAAAATGGCCTTTTACCCTACAAGTGCCATTTCTAACAATAATGGGCTTATTACGCTGAGAAACGGCATTGTCTTTGATGCCAAAAAAGGTGAAGTCAGCATAGGGTCTCAGAAGAAGTCTGTGAAACATTTCATTATCACAAGCAACAAAAAAGATGGGACACAAAAACTTCAATCTCAACTTTACCATGCAGATGGAGAGTATGCCGTTATATTTATGCAGAGTTATGGACAGTTTGTTGTTATGGATAGCAAGACATTTAACTCTATCTATGTTCAAATGTTCATGCTAGGCAAATATGATAAAAAGCTCTTTGAACTTGTTGTTAGCTCACCTTATAGTAAAATCTATAAACTGAAGAAATAGGTTTATAGTGTACAATATGTTTATCTAAAGTCTTAATGAAGGTTAAGTGATGCAAAAACTTTTTTTATCTCCTCCACATATGGGCGGGAATGAACAAAAATACATTAGTGAAGTATTTGAATCAAATTATATTGCACCCCTTGGTGCATTTGTCAATAAGTTTGAAAAGTCAATTTGTGACTTTACTGGGGCTAAACATGCCTTAGCTGTTACCTCTGGTACAGCTGCTATCCACTTAGCACTAAGAGTCTTAGGCATTAAAGAAGGAGATGACGTACTTGCTTCTACTTTTACTTTTATAGGTTCAGTTTCGGCTATCTTATATCAAAATGCCAATCCTGTATTTATCGACAGCGAAAGGGAGAGTTGGAACCTTGACCCTAAACTCTTAGAAGCATACCTCAAAGACTGTGAAAAAAAACCAAAAGCCTTGATACTTACGCACTTGTATGGACAAGTCGCTCAAATAGAAGAAATCGCTGCAATATGTAAACAGTATGACGTGTATCTTATAGAAGATGCTGCAGAGAGTTTGGGGGCGACTTACGATAGTAAACATTCTGGTACTTTTGGTGATTTTGGTATTTACAGTTTTAATGGAAACAAAATACTCACTACAAGTGGTGGGGGTATGCTGGTAAGTGCAAATAAAGAGTGGATAGATAAAGCCTTGTTTTACAGTACACAAGCAAGAGAAGATGCACTCTATTATGAACATAAAGAATTTGGATACAACTATCGTATGTCCAATGTCCTAGCGGCTATTGGTGTCGGACAGATGGAGGTCATAGAAGAAAGAGTAGAGAAGAAAAGAGAAGTCTTTCATTGGTACAAAGAAGAGTTGAAAGACTTAGAGATTGAATTTATGCCTGAATTAGCACGTAGCTATGGTAACAGATGGCTCACTACTTTTCTTTTCAAAAAAAGCACAAATATTAACACAATCATACAAGCACTTGATGCAAAAGGTTGTGAAAGCCGTCCTTTATGGAAACCTATGCATTTGCAGCCACTCTTTAAAGCATGTCATTCTCTACTCAATGGTAGCAGTGAAGACTTTTTTGAAAGAGGGTTATGCGTTCCTAGTGGAACACGCATGACAAAAAATGATGTCAAGAAAGTATGTGCAATCATCAAAGAAAACTATTAGATGTCCATAGATAAAAGAATTTTAAATTTTTTAGTGATTATCTTTTTAAGCTTAATTACATTTGCATGGACATTTAAAGTTTATCATCAGCCCTTTCAAACTAATGTTGTATTGACTGTTATAATCATACGGCTTCTTTCTTCTATCTTCATATTTAAAGACTATTCTCTTGCATGGAGTAAAGCATCTCAAAAAACCTTTCTCATAAAAAGTACCGTTTATCTTGCAGCCTTTGCAATGTATATGCCTATTTTTTATGGAAAAGTAGCCATTCATTTTTTCATTAGTGAACTTTTTGTTTACCTTTTTGCTATAAATTTCCTCATGTATTGTTATCATTATTATTGGAATACATATAAAATACTAAAAACAAAGCAAGTAGTCATATATGGGGCAGGAAGGGCTGGGTTAAAACTGGAAGAAGAGTTCAACCTTACGGAGTACAAAGTCAAATACTTTGTCGATGATGACCCTCTTTTACACAAAAGAAGCATAGATGCTATTCGTATCATTTCTAAAAACGACTTAAAACATAGACTACAAGATAAAAAGCTAGATCTTCTTGTCATAGCTATGCCTTCAGCTCCTGTTGCACGTGTAAAAGAAATTTATGAAAAGTTACATGACTATTTTGATGATATTCAAATATTACCTGCACTCGATGATATACTTCGAGATCAACCTTTTACAAAACAACTTAAAGAAGTTTCTGTCACAGATTTACTGGCTAGGCACCCACAGGACTTAGATAAAGGTAAGATTGCAACTTTTATAGCAGACAAAACCATACTCATCACTGGGGCAGGAGGCAGCATAGGAAGTGAGATAGTACGGCAATGTGTTAAATTTAATGCCAAACAACTCATACTTGTAGACCATAGTGAATACAACCTTTACAGCATCGAACAAGAAGTCTCACAGAAGATAGATATAGTCTGTGTCATGCAGTCTGTTGTCAACAAAGAGCAACTGCAAAAAACCTTTAAAACATATAGTCCTCAGATTGTCATACATGCTGCCGCCTATAAGCATGTACCCTTGGTAGAAGAAAATATAGAAGAGGCTATACTTAACAATGTAGTGGGTACTAAAAACTGTATAGATCTAGCCATAGAAAACCATGTTGAAAAATTTATACTTGTTAGTACCGACAAGGCTGTACGTCCAACCAATGTCATGGGCACTACCAAGCGTATTTGTGAACTTTATGCCCAAAATTCTAATGGAAAGGGTACAGACATCGTAGCTGTACGCTTTGGAAATGTACTAGGCAGTAGTGGTTCTGTTATCCCTAAGTTTAAAGAACAAATAGAAAAAGGTCAAAACATTACGGTAACCCATCCTGACATTACACGTTACTTTATGCTCATTCCTGAAGCTTGTGAACTTGTGTTACAAGCTGGAGCCATAGGTAAAGGTGGAGAAATATTTATCTTAGATATGGGTGAACCTATAAAGATAGTAGACCTTGCCAAAAAGATGATAGCACTTAGTGGACGAGAAGATATAGACATAGAGTTTACAGGTCTACGCCCTGGTGAAAAGCTCTATGAAGAACTGCTCATAGATGAAAGTGATATGCATACACAATATGACTCTATCACCGTAGCAGCACCTACACGTTATGCCATTGAAAAGCTCAATGCAGACATTGAAGCACTCTTAGCAAGTAACGATAAACTAAAAGCCCTCCTAAAAATAGTTCCTGAATTCAATCATATGCAAAATAAATAAAGCTATAATCACGGCATTATATGCTTTTTATGAAAAAGCAAAAGGAACGATTGACTGATGAAGCAAAAAACATATGAAAATATACAAATGCAAGAAGATGATACGATTGATTTAAGAGAGCTTTTCCACATACTGAAGAAAAGACAAAAATGTATCTATTTGCTTACCCTATTTATTACATTGGCTGTCATAGCATATATGTATACACTCAAACCTGTTTATGAAGTAAAAGTGTCTATGGAACTAGGACAAATAAATAAAAACCCTGTGCAACATATTGTAGATTTAAAACAAAAAATTACAACCATATATGAAATGGACAACAAAGAAATAAAACTGCCTAAAATTACATCTATCACTCTTCCAAAAAATACAAATAATATTATTACTCTAAAAGCACAAGGATATACGAATGATACAGCACAGGAAAAACTGCAGGCTGTTATGTTGTATATACGCTCTGTAGAAGAGAAAGAACTCAATAGTTATATTTCTTTAGAAAAGAAAAAACTTGCGCTTACTCAAGAAAATATAAAAGATAATATTCAGTCTATGCATACAATCACTGCTACTATAAAAAACTATGAACAAAGACTTTTCAATATTTCTAAACAAGATGCTGCATTGGCAGGGATATACGCCATAGAAATAGGAAAAAAACAAGCAGAACTCAATAGTATAAAAAGTAACATTTCTAATTTAAAAAATACAAAAAATACTATTGAAGTCTCCATTTCTCCTATAAATATAAAAAAAGCTTCTATTATCGGTAAAATTGAAATACATGATAAGCCTATTAAACCTAAAAAATTATTGATGGGTATTGTCTCTTTCATCACTGCATTGATGCTCTCTATTTTTCTTGCTTTTTTCTTAGAGTTTGTACAAGGATTAAAAAATGAGGATACAAAGGAGTCTTAATGCGCAAAGCTCTTTTTCTCGATAGAGACGGTGTTATCAATGTTGACCATGGGTACACGTACAAAATAGAAAATTTTGAATTTACCAAAGATTTATTTAACCTCCTTAAACTCTTTCAAGAAAAGAACTATCTTTTTTTTATTGTAACCAATCAATCAGGGATTGGACGGGGGTACTATACCCAAGAAGACTACAATACCCTTACGGAGTGGTTGACAACGACTTTACATCAAAAAGGTATGGATATAGAAAAAGTATATCACTGTGCTCACGCACCTGAAGAAAACTGTCAATGTAGAAAGCCTGAAATAGGCATGATGCAACAGTGTCTTAGCAACTATAACATAGACTTAACTCACTCATGGATGATAGGAGACAAACAAAGTGATATTGACTTTGCCCGTCATAGCAATGTTGGGCATACTATTGCCATAGGAGAAAGAAAAATTGAAAATGCAGAGTATCACTTTGCATCTATTTCAGAATGTACGCACTACTTAGAAGAAAATCAAGGTAAAATACTCTAATAACCTAGTAGGAAAACCGCATGGATAAAATTCGTAACAAAAAGCCAAACATCGCTGTCATTGGTGACTTGATGATAGATGAATATATCTGGGGAGCTTGTGAGCGTATCTCTCCTGAGGCACCTGTACAAGTAGTTTCTGTCAAAAGAGAGAGTGCTGTGCTTGGTGGTGCAGGTAATGTACTTTCCAATCTTGTCTCTCTTGATGCACAAGTCTCTCTCTACTCTGTCATAGGTGATGACAGCAATGCCTCTTTACTACAAGAACTCATCACTAAGCTTAACCTTATTCATACTACTCTCGTCACTGAATCTCATCGTGTGACTACAAAAAAAAGCCGTGTAATTGCTTCTGGGCAGCAGGTACTTCGTTTTGATGATGAAACGACTGATGCCATAGCACTTGGCTCACAAATAAAAGTTTTTGAAGCCTTACAAAAAAATCTTTCAAGTTATGATGCTATTTTACTTTCTGACTATGGCAAAGGTGTACTTACCCCTAACCTCTGTGCAGACATTATCTCCCATGCAAATGCACTGAACATCCCTGTTTTAGTCGACCCAAAAGGTTTGGACTATAGTAAATATAAGGGTGCAACCCTACTTACACCTAACAAAAAAGAAGCTTCTCTTGCCTCTCATATAGACATAAAAGATGCCCACTCACTCTCCCAAGCTTTACACTTTTTTAAAGATAGTCTAGATTTGAAGTATGCACTGATTACACTGAGTGAAGACGGCATTGGACTTTTAGATAGCAGTGTCAAAAACATTCCTACGGTAGCTAGAGAAGTATTTGATGTGACAGGAGCAGGAGATACAGTATTGGCTTCACTTGGTGTAGCATTGGCCTCTGGCATGAACATCGT
>Ga0256824_10000081_pt1 | contig 29864 bp, 26 predicted proteins | sample CV67metaG_FD_191570 | JGI IMG/M metagenome (GOLD analysis project Ga0256824, IMG submission 191570) | Hydrothermal vent microbial communities from East Pacific Rise, Pacific Ocean - CV67 | ecosystem: Environmental > Aquatic > Marine > Hydrothermal vents | place: Pacific Ocean: East Pacific Rise...
GACAAGTCTGTTTTAACAGATGTTCTTGGCAAACAGACAGCCGCAGGCGACATCATACTCTTTGCAAATGATGCACCAAACTTTATTTAGGTAGAGTGTGGTGCTTGTAGAAAAAACCATAAAATATCTAGGTGCTTTGAGTGCCTTCATTGTAGCCATCTTAGTGCTACTGGTTGTTTATGATGCAACTGCACGTTACCTCTTCTCTACTGGTTCCATTGCTCTTCAAGAGCTAGAGTGGCACCTTTTTGATTTTATCATTCTGTTTGGAATTGCCTATACACTTAAAGAGAAGTCCCACGTTAGAGTCGATATATTTTATGCCTCTTACTCTGCTAAAACAAAAGCACTTCTCAACGTGGTTAGCTCCCTTTTTTTCATACTCCCTTTTTCACTTCTTATTATCTACATAGGAGTTGATTTTGTCGCACTTAGTTTTGCACAGAATGAGACCTCTTCAAACCCGGGAGGTCTGGAGTACCGCTACCTTGTCAAAGCACTACTTCCACTCTCTTTTGTCTTTGTATCTCTTCAAGCTCTCAGTGATGTTGTGACTTACTACAGGGAGTACAAAGCATTATGATAGCACTCTTTATGTTTGTAGTGGTTTTACTCTTTTTAATGCTAGGGATTCCCGTTGCCTTTGCTTTTGGAACGGTCTCTATGCTTTTTGCATTTTTTATACCTGAGCTTGGGGTAGAGGTCTTCTCTGTTTTACCATTTCGCATTTTTGGAATTATGTCTAACACCACGTTGATGGCGGTTCCTCTTTTTATAGCTATGGGTTTAGTCTTAGAAAAATCAAAGATGGCAGAGCGACTGCTTATCTCTATGAGTGCACTGTTTCGTGGTGTCCGTGGAGGGCTTGCTGTAAGTGTTGTGCTTGTAGGTGCAATGCTCGCGGCTTCGACAGGGATAGTTTCAGCCTCTGTGGTTATGATGAGTGTTATCGCTCTGCCACTTATGCTCAAGGCTGGTTATGACAAGGGTTTAGCATCTGGAACAGTCGCGGCATCGGGAACCCTTGGGCAGATTATCCCTCCCTCTATCATCCTCATTATTTTAGGCGATGTTATGAGTGTGAGTGTTGGAGAGCTTTTTATGGGAGCTCTGCTTCCGGGGCTTCTGCTTGTGGGGCTCTATATTGCTTATATTTTGATTCTTGCTTATTTTAAACCTGAAGTTGCACCCGTTGCCCAAGATATTGCAGATGTAAGTCTTAAAGAGATAGTTATCTCCATTGTACCACCTCTACTTCTAATGGTCTCAGTTTTAGGGAGTATTTTTGCTGGGATTGCTTCGCCTACTGAGTCTGCGGCTTTTGGTGTGATTGGGGCGATTTTACTAAGTCTTTTAAACCGCTCACTTAACTTTGAGATGATTCGTTACTCCACGTTAGAGACACTTAAACTTAGTGGAATGATATTTATGATTCTCATCGGGGCTACTGCCTTTAGTCTTGTTTTTAATGAGCTTGGTGGGACTGACCTTATTTTAGAGTTTTTTAGTGAAGATATTGGCGATGTTTGGGTCTTTATTGGTGTGGCGATGTTGGCTATATTTATTCTCGGTTTTTTCATAGACTTTATAGAGATTAGTTTTATTATTGTACCTATATTAGTCCCTGTTATGGATGCTTTTGGTATAGACCCTATCTGGTTTGCAGTGCTTATAGCACTGAACCTGCAAGCCTCATTTTTAACTCCACCCTTTGGACTCTCACTCTTTTTCCTCAAAGGTGCAGCGGGTGATACAATTAAAACGATAGAGATTTATAAAGGGATAATTCCTTTTATACTTTTACAACTTTTAGGGCTTGGTTTAGTCATACTTTTTCCAGACCTAGTATTTGCATTTTTATAACTCTCTGTTTAAATTGATAAACTATGAAAATATTAACTTATCTAGGAGTATAATATATTTATAACAAGAGATAGAAGTCTATTAAAAAATAAGGATAAAAAATGAGTTCACATAAACATGTAGAGATGATTCGCGAATCAATTAAAAAAACAACTAAGTTAGATGAGTCACAAAAAAGTGAGAGTATGAAAAGGGTAGAAGAATGGGTTTTAGAAGATAAAGCCTTTGGTTTACTCAAAGAAGAACTTATAAAAGTAAGTGTCTTTTTTGAAGAGATTTTTTCTGAGTTAGGGATTAAGTAGTTTAATCTATTTAATCTGTTTCTTTATAGTTCTTTGAGTAAAACTTCGTAGGATTATTTCAAGAAGAAATGCAAGAATAAATGCGGTGAGTATGTATAGTTCAAAGTGAGCTATACTCTTTGCCGTATAGTAGATGGCAAATCCAGCTGCACTAAATGTCCCAAAAATTGCTAAAATAACAAGAATTTTAGAAGCCCCTGTCTTTTTTATATGAAAAAGATGCCCCGTATGTGTAAACCCTTGAATCAGTAATACTATAATAGAAGCAATTGCTGCTATCTCTGAAAGATCTAAAAAGAGTATTAGAGGAATGCTAAGTAGTGCTGAGATTATAAGTCCTTCACTATTATGAAAGATATGATGCTCATAAACTTCAGGAAGATTTCCTTCTTTGGCGAGAGTGTAGCTAATTTGAGTGACTGCATAGAGTGTGGCATTTATAGCTGAAGCTGTCGCAAGAAGGGCAGTAGCGGCGATAAGTTTAAAACCTATAGCACCAAAAATAGGCTCAGCAGCCTGTGCAAGTGCGAAGTCTTTACTCTTGATAATCTCTGCTAAAGAAAGATTTCCAAAAACAGCAATACTTACCGAAATATAAAGAATAGCTACAAGAATAATAGAGAGTATCATGGATCGAAGCATGGTCTTTTGTGGGTCTTGCATATCTTCAACACTATTTGTTATAACACTAAAGCCTTGAAAAGCGAAGAATGTTAAGCCTAAAGAGAAAAAAATGTGAATACCAGCTGGAGCATGAGCGAGTGATAAGTTTTCTGGTTTAACGTAGTAGAGTGCTCCTACTGTGAAGATAAGAAGAGCAATGAGTTTGATAATTACGATGATAGACTCTGCACGAGCTACAACAGCTGCACCAATAAGGTTAATAAAAACAAAAGAGCCAAGAACAAGTAAGGCAAAAAGGTTAGTATAAAAAGGTGTAACCCCACCATCCATATAAGTTGCTCCGTATGTTCCAAAAGATTTTGCAACAGCCCCAAGCGCGATGAGTTGAGCAAGATAAAACAGTATGCCTAAACTCCCTGAAACATACCCCTCTCCATAAGTCTGTGTAAGATACTCTATAATTCCACCACGACTAGGGTAGGTTGTCGCTAGTTTACTCAAAGAATAACCACAAAGTAGAGCGATAAGTGCTGCTAAGAAGAAGGAGAGTGTCACTAGATTTCCTGCAATTGCTCCTGCTTGACCGATTACTATAAAAATTCCAGCCCCGACCATAGAGCCTATACCTAAAAAGACAGCACTCCATAGGCTAAATGCTTTCTTTTGGCTCATTTTACTCTTCTTCTTGTAGTTTTTCTAAATTTTTATACCGTTTAAAAATTTCTTTTGCATGATATGAGGCTGTTTCTAAAAATACTTTTGCATCATTTGGATTCATTTTCTCAACCATTTTAAATCTTGATTCATTGTACATATACTCTTTGACATCAAGTTTTGGTTCTTTGTAGTCTAGTTTCATTGGGTTTTTACCCTCTTTTGCTAGTTCTGGATTATATCTCATTAGTGGCCAAAGTCCACACTCTACTGCTTTTTTCTGCTGTTTCATTCCGTAACGTAGATCATAGCCATGAGCTATACAGTGAGAGTATGCAATGATAATTGAAACACCCTCATAAGCTTCTGCTTCAACAAAGGCTTTGAGTGTTTGTGTGTCATTAGCTCCCATGGCAACACGTGCTACATAGACATCACCATAAGATGCTGCCATCATCGCTAAATCTTTAGGGATTTGAGCTTTGCCTCCTGCTGCAAATTTAGCAACAGCACCAGTTGGCGTAGCCTTACTCTGTTGACCACCTGTGTTGGAGTATACCTGTGTGTCGAGTACTAAAATATTGACATTTTTACCACTTGCTAAAACATGGTCGACACCCCCATACCCGATATCATATGCCCAACCATCGCCACCAATTATCCAAACCGATTTTTTCACAAGGTAGTCACTTAACTCTAAAAGTGTTTTTGCTTCTTGTGTTTTTAACTCTTTAAGAGCAGTTTTGAGTTGTGAAACTTTCTCTCTGTGTGCAAAAATCTCCTCTTCGTTTATCTGTGTTGCATTTAAAAGAGTCTCTACCAAGTGAGGCTCTATTTCTCCTTTAAGTTTACTAAGGAGCTCTTTAGCTTCATCGTTTTTCTTATCGATTGTGAGGCGAAAACCAAGTCCAAATTCTGCATTATCTTCAAAAAGAGAGTTTGACCATGCAGGTCCTTTTCCCTCTGCATTTTTACTCCATGGTGTAGTAGGAAGGTTTCCACCATAGATAGAGCTACATCCTGTAGCATTTGCAACAACCATTCTATCGCCAAAAAGCTGAGTTGCTAATTTTATATATGGTGTCTCACCACAACCCGGACAGGCACCACTAAACTCAAAAAGTGGTTCAAGTATTTGAGCCTCTTTCACTTTTGTATGGTCAAGTTTTGCTCTATCATATTGTGGTAGTTCTAAAAAGTAGTCCCAGTTTTTTATGCCATCTTCTAAAAGAGCATCTTTTGGAGTCATATTTATAGCTTTGAGTTCAGGGTTCTCTTTATTTACAGCTGGACACTCCTCTACACACAGAGCACATCCTGTACAATCTTCTATAGCTACATTTATAATAAAACTCTCATCATGAAACTTTTTACCCTTAGCTTCTTTTACTTCTAAGTTTTCTGGTTTATTTTCTAAGAGTGTATTGTCTACTATTTTGGAGCGAATCACACTATGAGGACAGACACTCACACACTTGTTACACTCTATACAGATAGAGGAGTCCCAAAGAGGTACTTCAAGTGCGATATTTCTTTTCTCATATTTTGTTGTACCACTCTCCCATGTCCCATCTGCTGGAATAGCACTTACGGGAAGCTCATCACCTCGACCCTCTATGAGATGTGAAGTGACACTGGCTACAAATTGACTAAAATTACCTTTTATTGGAGGAGTAAGCTCCCTTGTACTAGTTACTTCTTTCGGGACACATACCTCTTGAAGGTATTCTAATGCCATATCAACAGCCATAAAGTTCTGCTTGACAAGAAGTTCACTTTTTTTACCATAACTCTTTTCTATAGACTCTTTTATCTCTTGTATTGCTCTGTCTTGTGGTAAAATTCCTGAAATATAAAAGAAGCAAGTCTGCATAATAGTATTGATTCGTCGCCCCATACTAGACTCTTTAGCAACTCTATAAGCATCAACAATATAGAACTTGATTCTTTTTTGAATAATCTCCTCTTGTATATGTCGTGGGAGATGGTTCCATGTATGCTCTTTATCAAATGGGGAGTTAAGAAGAAAGGTAGCACCCTCTTTAGCATGAGAGAGAATATCAAATTTTTCCATAAAAACACTCTGATGACAGGCTACAAAATCAGCTTTTTGTATGAGATAAGTTGCACGAATCTTCTCCTTCCCAAAACGAAGATGAGAGACAGTCATAGAGCCAGATTTTTTAGAATCATAGACAAAATAACCCTGTGCAAAATTATCTGTATGTTCGCCAATAATTTTAATACTATTTTTATTTGCACCAACTGTTCCATCTGAGCCAAGACCAAAAAAGATGGACTCAACCATATTGTTGTGTGTAAGACTAAAGCTCTCATCATAATCAAGAGAAGTATGTGTTACATCGTCGTTAATCCCAATAGTAAAGTGTCTTTTTGGTTTCTCTTTTTGAATCTCTTCAAAAATTGTTTTTATCATAGCGGGAGTAAATTCTTTAGAGGAAAGACCATATCTTCCCCCTATAATATGTGGCATATGAAATCCCAACTCTTTACTATCATTGAGTTCAGTTAAACTTGCAACTACATCAAGGTAGAGGGGCTCACCTAAAGAGCCAGGCTCTTTTGTTCTATCGAGTACAGCAATAGATTTTACAGTTTTTGGAAGGACTTGAAGGAGGTGTTTTGGAGAAAAAGGGCGGTAGAGTCGTACTTTTACAACACCAACACTCTCATTTTTGCTAAGAAGATACTCCACACTCTCATGAACAGCCTCAGCACCTGATGCCATAATTATAATAATATATTTTGCATCTTCAGCTCCCACATACTCAAACGGTCTGTATGCTCTACCCGTAAGCTTCTCAAATTTCTGCATTACATCCATGACAATATCAGCAGTTTTATCGTAGTAGCTGTTAACACTCTCTCTTCCTTGGAAATAGACATCAGGATTTTGTGAAGTTCCTCTTATAAAAGGATGGTCAGGAGAGAGAGCTCTCTGTCTATGCTCACTTACTAGCTCGAAATCTACCATCTCTTTGAGTGTTTTATCTTGAAGAAGTTCTATTTTATTAATTTCATGAGAGGTTCTAAAGCCATCAAAAAAGTGTAAAAAAGGTATGCGAGATTGAAGAGTTGCCACTTGTGCTATGAGGGCAAAATCATGAGCTTCTTGCACACTTGATGAAGCTAGAAATGCAAAACCACTCTGTCTTACTGCCATGACATCACTATGATCTCCAAATATAGAGAGGGCTTGAGTAGCAAGAGAACGTGCAGCCACATGAAAGACAGTAGGAGTAAGTTCTCCTGCAATTTTATACATATTTGGGAGCATTAGAAGTAATCCTTGAGAGGCTGTAAACGTGGTTGTTAAAGCTCCTGTTTGTAAAGCTCCATGTACAGCCCCACTTGCACCTCCCTCACTCTGCATCTCCATTATTTCGGGAATAGTATCGAAGATATTCTTTTCTTTATGAAGAGCATAGATATCACTATGTTCAGCCATTGGAGAGGCTGGAGTGATAGGGTAAATAGCTATAACTTCATTCAGTTTGTAAGCAACTCTAGCGACAGCTTCATTTGCATCAAGTGTTATAAATTTCTTCATTATAAAATACCTCTTTGTTAGATTTATTTGTAAATAGCATACCACATATATTTTTATAAGTAACTATATTTATAATATTATGCTACTATTAACTAAATAGTTAGTTAATACATTTAGTGTCCGGAGTAATATGATGAAAAATTTACAAGAAAAGTATAACTTAGTAGTTCTTGGAGCTGGTCCTGCTGGAACTCCAGTTGCAATAGAATATGCAAAACTAAATCCTCAAAAAAGTATAGCACTGATAGATGTTTTAGGTGAACTTGGTGGAGAGTGTCTGTTTCAAGGATGTATTCCATCAAAAATAATGCAAGCTAGTGCTAAGCATATAAAAGAGATTAAAAATTTGGAAGAGTTTGGTATTTCCCTAGAAAACAAACATTATAAACTTGTTTGGGAAAAAATTAAAAAGAGAAAAGATGAGATATTAGCTAAACGTACAGCTGCAGCTAAAGAGCTTGCTAAAGGCATTGGAAATATAAACATCATAAAAGGTTTTGCACATTTTGAGACATCATCGAGTGTTGAAGTATTTTTTGAAGATGGTATTTCACAAACAATTTCATTTGAAAAGGCAGTAATCGCCACTGGTTCTAAAGCAAATCTTGCCATTTATGAGGGGAATGCTGTTGATGAAGTAATGACAAATGATAAGTTCTTTAAGGATATGGAGCTACCGATAAGTCTAAGTATTATTGGAAGTGGGGCAATTGCAATAGAGTTCACACAGATACTTGCGGATTTGGGTGTAAAAATAAATCTTTTTGTACGAGGGGCAAGAATTCTTAAAAATATAGATGTCGAAGCCTCTGAATACCTTTTGGAAAAACTGCAAAATCATCCAAATATTCATCTTTTACTTGAGGCTACAGTGAAAGCTATAAATTATAAAGAGGATAGGTTAGAGATAACTTATCTACAAGAGTCTCAAGAAAAAACTCTTCTGTGCGAAAAAGTTTTAAGTGCTATAGGTCGTAAACCAAATATTGAAAACTTAAAATTAGAGAGTGCTAATGTGAAATTTAATAAAAATGGAGTGACTACAACAAGGGCTCTTCAAACGACGAATAAAAATATCTTTGCCAATGGTGATGTAGTTGAAAGCTTTCCAAAATTTGCACACACAGCACAGTACGGAGCTCATTTAGTGGCACAGAACCTCTTTTTAGAGCATAGCTTTTTTAAACCAGATTTTAGTAAAAACTCATGGGTACTCTTTAGTATGCCTAATTTTGCAGCAGCTGGAATCTCTGAAGTAGAGGCAAAAAAGAGAGACTTAGAAATAATTGTGGATAAGTTTGAATTCAATACAGAAGCAAAATCACAGATAGAGAGTGAGGATTTTGGGTACTTGAAGTTTATCGTAGAGAAAAAATCACTTCATATAATTGGTATTTCAATTTTTCATAATGAAGCGAACACACTTGGTGGTGAAGCGGCTTTGATAGTTGCTCAAAAGTTGACTCTCAAAGATCTAATAGATACTATTCATCCTCATCCAACCATAAGTGAAGCCTTTGTTATGCTCGCAAAAAATATGATGGGTAAAATTATGTTGCAGAAACTCAAAAATCCTCTTATTCAAACATTGCTAAAAATTGAGAGATGGATTTAAAATAGAGACAATGTGATACAATTCACTAAACAGTTAGTTGTTTTTTAAATAGGAAGAATGAATGGCAAAGCAAAAAAGAGATGCAAAAGCTACAAAAGTAAAAATTTTAATTAATGCACGAACACTCTTTGCTAAGCAAGGATTTGATGCTACTACTGTAGATGATATAGCGGCAGAGAGTGGAGTGAATAAGGCTCTCATTTATTACTACTTTAAAAATAAGTCTGGGCTCTATATAGAGGTTGTGAGTGGACTCTTTGATACTATATACGAAGAGGTTAAAGAAGAAGGCAAAAGCTGTACAACCGTTGTAGATGAGCTGGAAGTTTTTATCAGTTCTTATGCCAATTATGCCTATAAAAACCCTTACTTTCCTGCACTGTTACTCAGAGAGTTAAGTGATAGTGGTGCACATGTTCCTGAGATGATGTTTACAAGTATGCGAAGAGTTTTCTCTCTGTTGAGTGATATCTTACAAAGAGGGGAGTCTCAAAAAGTTTTTACTCCCTCTATTGCTATGGTTGTTCACTTTATGATTATAGGAAGTATAAACTTGATGATTACAACAGAGGCATTGAGAAAAGAGGCGGTAATACTTGATGATAAAATAGATACATGTAGCGGTTGCTTGGTAGATGAAGTCTCAGCCTATGTATTTGAGAGTATAAAAAAATCTTTAGAAGTTCGCTAGCTGCTGAACTCTTTAGATTAGTTCATATTTTGTGCAATATCGTGCAAGTAATTATGGATATCAAAATACCCAATCATTGCTTCAAACATCATTCTCCAAAAGAGTTGTAGAATCAAAAATATTGCAATTGAGATGAGAGTGTAATATGTTTTATTTTGCGATTGGTAAGAGTTATACATAGAAGTGACTTTAACTCTATATTTCCACAAAAGAAATGGGAGCATAAATACACCCATATAGTAAAAGAACATGAGCACATCAGGAGTGATAAATGTCTCAAAACTTAAAAAATCAAGCATAATATTTTTGCATCCTTATAGCTCTTCATTGTAGTAACTAATTGTAGCTGAAGAAAATTAACTATAACAAGATGCTGTTGTTTAGTATCTCTGCTATAATTAGTTTTTTTAGAAGCTGTAAGGAGTTTTTGTATGGATAATATTTTATATGCCCCCTGGCGAGATGAGTATGTTACAAATAAAAAGATTGAGGGGTGTGTTTTTTGTCATATTAGTAAAAATGACGAAGAGGATTTGCATATACTTTACAAAGATGAGCAATGCTTTATCGTAATGAACAAATACCCTTACACTCCTGGACATTTTATGATTATTCCTCATTTTCATACAGATAAACTAGAAGATTTAGACCCTGCAACGTGGTTACATATGTCTGCTCTTGCTCAAAAGGGTGTAAAGCTCTTAAAAGAGGGTCTGAGTGCTCAGGGTGTTAACATTGGGATGAACCTTGGTCGAGCAGGTGGAGCAGGGATAGCAGAACATATACATATGCATCTTGTGCCACGTTGGGAACGAGATACGAACTTTATTACCTCTATAGCTGACACTCGTGTCTACTCAACTGACTTTGAGAAGATTTATAGAAAAATTAAAAGCTTGATTCCTGAGTATCTTGGTGCTTCTTAGAGTTCTTCTTACCACGTTCATACTCTTTAGCTCACTTTTGGGCGAGGGGTATCCTAAAACTTTCTCACAACTAGGCTCACCTCTTTTTAGTTCCCTGAAACCTCTTAAGCAATACTCTACCATTGAGAGTCTCAACGTGGCTATAACAAAGTTTGACAAGAGCTGTAATGTAGCTTTAAATCATGGGCTTAAGGTAGATAAAACTACAGAGAAAAAAGCTGTAGGTAAGTATCTTTTAGAGTTAAGAGCACTTCAAAAAGAGTATGACTACTTAGTACACCTCATAAATGAAAAAATTTCACAAGCTATAAAAAATGATGACTATAAACTCTTTTTACAACTGACAAATTATGAGCTTGAGGGGGTTTTAAAAAACTCAAACCTTAAAAACAGTGCATTGGAATTTTATAGTGAGAACAGTGATACTAACAAAAGTCTCTACTTAGAAAAGATTATAAAAGAAGAGAAACTTATAGCCCAGACGAGTCGAGAGTTTTATGAGCACTCTATAAAGGACTCTTACAACTCCAAAAGTAAGAAAAGAGACCCTAAGAAAAAAGTTTTTATGAGTGCAATTGAGAAGGGAAATATAATTTATATTTCTTTAGAAAATAGAAATTTTTATGATGTAACTGTAAGGGTGAAATCAAAATATAAAAATCTCATACAACTTAAAGATGAAGAGGATACTGTTGTTGTAAAAGCAAAATCAACACTAAAGTATGCAGAGCTAAAATTAGCTAATGGTGCAAACTCTTATAGATACTCTTACCGGTGGATAATTGGCAATAAAGATGCAGTGCATGATGATGCTTACCTCTACCGACTTCCCTATGCAAAAGGGGAGTCACATCAAGTAAGTCAAGGATTTAATGGTGCTTACACACATAATGGGCGCTCTCAATATGCAGTAGATTTTGCTATGAAAGAGGGGACAAAAATCTATGCAGCTCGTGAAGGAGTGGTTGTCAAAACAAAAGCAAACTCCAACCAAGGCGGTAACTCAAAGAAGTTTAGAAGTTCGGGTAATTATGTAACAATCGCTCACTCTGATGGAACACTTGCAACTTATTACCATCTAAAAAAGGGAGGTGTTGCAGTTAAAGTAGGGCAGAAAGTCCAACGTGGTTCACACATAGCATATTCGGGAAATACTGGCTATTCAAGTGGTCCACATTTACATTTTGCAGTTTTTAAAGCTATAAGTGCTAATCAAACTCATACGATTCCTGTTCAATTTATATCAACAAGTGGAGTTGTTACAAATCCTAAACAAGGTTTTTCATATAAGGCTAAATGATTGATTGCTAAAAGAGCATAGAAATTGAGGACACATATAAAATAATTAACATTTTTAAGTTATAAAATGATAAGATTGTTATATACAGAGTCTCTTAAAATATAAGGTTATATTATGAACAATCTTTCTATTAGTAAAAAAATCCATATACCATTAGTCCTTTCACTACTCATCGGTTTTGTTATTGTAATCGTCAATTATATCTATTCGATAAAAGAGATGAAAAGAGATGTTTATGAAACTGAAAAAAAGTCACTGAACCTTGTTTATACTGAAGCAATTCAAGGAAAACAGAGTATAGGACTCACCAATGCAATAAATATCTCTAAAAATTATGATGTAGTAAGAGCCTTAAAAGAGGATGATAGAGATATAGCTGTAAAAGGCCTAAAAGCAGTATCTAAACTTTTTACAGACAATACGAATTATAAAAATATTAAAATACATGTGCATGATGCTAATGTACATAGTTTTTTAAGAGCTTGGAAACCTACTAAGTTTGGAGATGATTTAAATGGTTTTAGAAAAACAATTGTAAATGTTAAAGCTACTCAAAAACCATTGGTAGCCATAGAACTTGGCCGTGCAGGATTAGTTTTACGTGGTGTTGCACCAATTATGGATGATGGAGAGTACTTGGGTTCAGTAGAGTTTATGCAAGGCTTAAACTCTATTGTTAAGGATGCTAAAAAAATATATGGCTTTGAGATGGTTATTGTCATGAAAAATGAATACTTAAAAGTTGCTACTTTAATGGCAGATGCACCAAAAACAGGAGCATATACTTTAGCAGTTAAAGAGAGTGTTGTAAATAAACATTTCTTTAACGATTTAAAAGATATCGATATATCAAATACAGAGGGCTATCAAATAGATAATAAATATTTTGTAGTCTCTCAGGCAATTAAAGATTTTTCTGGGAATATTGTAGGTTATGCACTCATTGGAGATAAAATTGAACATGTTGAGAGTATCGTTTCCAAATCGGAAGACTCTTTGATGCGTCAAGTTTACATAATGGCATTTATTGATCTATTTATACTTATATTTTTGTTTATTGTTATTCAAAAAGCTATTATTTCACCTATAACTAAACTTGATGAAGTGGCAACAGGGTTAGCAAAAGGGGATGCAGATTTATCAAAAAGATTGCCAGTAATAAGCAAAGATGAGTTAGGACATGCTAGTCAAAGTTTTAATACATTTATAGATAAGGTTCAAGAAATAGCAGAAGAAGCTAAAAGAGAAGCAAGACATGCAGAAGCTTCAGCCCAAGAAGTTAAAAAAAGTATGGAAAAAAATCACTTGACACTAGCCCTTTCACATGAGATGATAGATGGTGCAATAAATAATGCTAATAATCTCCGAAATAGTATGAAAGAGAATGTTGAAAATGTAAATGGTGTAAACAAGTTAAATGCAGAAACTGCTGATGTTATTGATAAGGTTACAATTTCTACAGATGAGATTATTGATACTATCTCTAATATTACAGAAATGATTGGAGATTCTAGAATCTCCTCTGAGCAGTTAAACTCTAATGTTGAAGAGATTTTCAGTGTTATCTCTCTTATTAAAGATATCTCAGACCAGACAAATTTACTTGCCCTTAATGCTGCCATAGAGGCTGCTCGTGCAGGTGAACATGGACGTGGCTTTGCTGTTGTTGCTGATGAAGTAAGAAAATTGGCAGAACGTACACAAAAAGCGACGAGTGAGGTTGAAGCAAATATTAGTGTACTAAAACAGAACTCTATGAGTATGTCAGAAAATAGTGAGAGGATAGAAGGGCATGCACACAGTTCACAAAGTAAACTAGATGAATTTAAAGAGACTCTTTTAGAGATGGTCTCAAATGTAGAGCAGATAAAACAAGATAATACTCTTATTGGTCAAGAACTTTTTGCAAATATGGCAAAGCTAGACCATATGATATATAAAAATTATACATACTCTTCAGTTTTTGAAGGAAAAGCAGATACTAAACTTGGTGACCATAATGCTTGTAATTTTGGACAGTGGCAAAAAGATGAGGGGAACAAACAATTTGGAAATAATAGTTCATTTAAAGCAATATCCACACCTCATGATAAAGTACATTCAAATATAGCAATTGTTATGAAGGCTCTTCAAAATAAAGAGACAATAGATACTGAAACGATTATAGAACTTTTTAAAGATACAGAGAAATCTTCAACTGAGTTATTTAATCATTTAGATAGCATGGTAAAATCACAATAAGGTCAAATATATGTTAAGTGTTTTACTAGAGTTTAGTATGTTCCCAACTTCAGATGAGTGTAGAGAAGGCTCTTCCGTTTCTAAGCAAGTTGCAAAGATTGTAGATGCCATAGATAAATCAGGTGTACCTTACCAGCTAACACCTATGGGAACAATAATAGAAGCTAAGAGCATGAAAGAGGCACTTGGTGTTGTTGAACTCGCCTATGAGCAGTTGAGTGAGTGTGAGAGAGTCTACTCATCTTTGAAGTTTGATATAAGAAAAAATTGTGAAAATAGACTTAAAACAAAGATAGAGTCTGTTGAGAAAGTATTAAATAGAGAAGTTAAGCACTAAAAAGTAACCACTACTTCTCTTTTTTAGATTTTAAAGTGAAGTAAAATATAGCCGCGATTACTACAAAAATAGCCATTCTTATTGTTAATGTTACTAGGTCTTGAGTGTCATCCATGAAAATTCTTTAATATTGATTTATTGTGGATGGGGTAGAGGGATTCGAACCCCCGAATACCAGTACCAAAAACTAGTGCCTTACCGCTTGGCGATACCCCAACATTGTATTAAAAGTTATAAATTGGTTGCGGAAACAGGATTTGAACCTGTGACCTTCGGGTTATGAGCCCGACGAGCTACCGAACTGCTCTATTCCGCGTCATTTAAACAAACATCTGTGTGTTTGTGAGCCGAAATTATAGACAAAAAGTTTTTTAATGTCAAGGAAATATGTGAATTTTTTTCAAATTCTTTTAAAAGAGTATTTTGAGTATGAAAAGAGGGGAATATCTTTGATGGCTCTGTGCAAATTAAAAAATGAATATTACTTTTTTTTGTTACTTAAGGATAATAACATAGAGCATACAGTAGAGTTTAGTTATGAAAAATGTATTGATAGTTGAAGATGAGAGTATTGTAGCCCTCGAGATAGAAAATTATGTCAGTGATTTAGGTTATAAAGTACTTAGCAGTGTTTCAAATGCAAAAAGTGCTTTAGAAATCGCAACAGAAGAAAATGTGACCCTTATTTTGATGGATGTTCGAATAAAAGGTAGTATAGATGGTATTGAATGTGCAAAAGCAATTAAAGAAGTAAAAAATATACCAATTATTTATATAAGTGCATTTAGTGATGATGAAACATTAGAAAGAGCAATAGCTACCAAGCCAAGTTCTTACCTTGTGAAGCCTTTTAACAGACAAGAACTTAAAGTTGCTATGAAAATAGCTCTTAATAGTTATGAATCCCATTTAAGGATTGGTGACATAGTTTTTGACTATGAGTTCTCTTTCGATACTCAAGCACAAGAACTTATTTTATATGGTGAGGTTATTCATTTAACAAAGCAGGAGAAAGATTTACTCTCTCTGCTTGTAAATTCAAAAAATCAAGTAGTTTCTATCTATAAAATTGAAAATGAAATATGGCCAGATAAAGGCTCTAATGAAAACACAAGAAGAGCACTTATTCGTAGAGTACGTTCAAAGTTAAACTATAAGTTTATAGAGACACTGCACTCTATAGGATATAGAATAAACATTTAAAAGTGCTCTTAAACAAAACTTTTTGTTCCTCTTTTGTCATACAGATCTTTATACCTAAAGGTTATTAGGTTTTGCATAATAGCAAAAAGAATAATAAAGTTTATAAAACTACTACCCCCATAACTAAACATAGGCAGAGGAACCCCCACAACAGGTGCAAAACCTATAGTCATTGAGATGTTAACCCCCATATAGATAAAAATCATAAAAGAGATGGCAATAGTAACAACTTTAATGTAGTAGTCGGTGTTAAAAATACTAAGACTAAGAAGATGTAAAATAAGCATTACATAGATTAAAATAATGCTTAAAGCACCTAGAAAACCTGTTCTTTCAGTAAGAAATGCAAAAATAAAATCACTTGTAGCAATGGGAAGAAATCGCATCTGTGTCTGAGTGGCTTCATTTTTACTTTTTCCAGTCCAACCTCCTGAACCAATCGCAATAATAGACTGCTGAACGTGGTAAGATGGTTTTTCACTTAAAAAGTCTTTTATTCTCACTTTTTGGTAATCATGAAGTAAAAACTGATAAGCAAAGGGTGAAAAAAGGAGTATAGCAGTTGCAATAGTAGCTACAATTTTCCAGTAAACACCAACATAAAATAGTACACCATAACCGATAAGTAATAGTACCAAGGCAGTCCCTAAATCAGGCTCTTTAGCTATGAGAACAAAAGGTAACAGTATGTAAAAACTTATTTTTAAAAACTCTTTAAGTCTATATCCATGCATCGGAGGAGGATTTCTGTTTATTAGATATGCAAGCATTAAAATTAGTGCAGGTTTTACAAACTCTGATGGCTGAATAGTAGCATTGACAAAAGGAATATCTATCCATCTTTGTGCACCAAGACGAGCATGTCCAAAAAATTCAACAGCTAAAAGGAGTAAAATATTAACCCAGTAGATGAGAGGAATAAGCCAACTCATTTTTCGAATAGGAAGAAAAAAGATAAAAACAAATGTTAAAAGAGCAATGCCAACATAAGCACTCTGTTTATGTGCAAGAGCAGGTACAACCTCCCCAATAAGCCAATTTGACGTTATTACAAGAGGAATAATTAAAATGATGGAAAAAAAGTCAAATTGTGCTAAAATACGTTTATCAAATCTCCACAAGTTTATAACTCCAAATTTATATGAAAGAATTGTAACATAAAGGTAATAAAATGAGTGATATAAAAAATTATGTCTGTGAAAATGCAGAACGTTTAGATGTGTTTTTAGCAGGACAAATTGGGCAGACTCGCTCACAGGTAGCACACCTCATAAAACAGAAATCTGTTTTTGTAGAGGAAAAACTAGTAGCACGTCCTGGTGTAAAGTTAAAAGTAGGACAAAATGTTAGAGTAGAATTTCCAGAGGCAAAAGTTGAAAAAGCTTTAGATGTAGACTTTGACGTTGAGATTCTTTATGAAGATGATGATGTCTTAGTTATCAATAAACCAAGTGGTGTGACAGTACACCCAGCACCAAGTGTGAAAGATGCAACCTTAGTGGATTGGCTTAAACATAAAGGCATTAGACTCTCAACTATTAGTGGTGAAGAGCGTAATGGAATTGTTCACCGTCTTGATAAAGGGACAAGTGGAACAATGGTGGTTGCTAAAAATAATGAGGCACACGAACTACTCTCCGAACAACTTCAAGACAAAAGTATGGGACGTTACTACATCGCAGTATTAAACCCACCTCTTAAAGATGATATTACAACTATTGAGTGTAACATTGGAAGAAGTGCGAATAACCGTCTTAAAATGGCTTGTACTGAGACAGGAAAATATGCTAAGACCATGTTTAAACAGCTCGCTCTTTCTGATGATGAAAACAACCAACTTGTAGCTTGTAAACTTTTTACTGGACGTACTCATCAGATTCGTGTTCATTTAGAAAAAATCAACCGTCATATTATTGGTGACCATATCTATGCAAACAGCCCAAAAGAAGAGAAATCGGAACGAATTTTGCTACATGCTCGTATAATATATTTTGTGCATCCAAGAACAAAAGAGAGAGTCTCTTTTGTTGCAAATTTTGATGAAACAATGCAAAATTACATAGAGAAAAAATTTAACGGAGAAAATATTAATGAAGTTATCGACACTGATTTTATCGTCAACAGCTTTTCTGCTGATTCTTAGTGGATGTGGGGCGAAACCAACACCAAAAAAAGAGGCAAAGATTGACTCTAGCCTCCCCCTAGTAACTTTAACAAAGAATGGAGTTTTCGCAGATATGAATGCTATAGCATTTGAATGGAACTCTTTAAGATCGGACTTACGAGTTGAAGGTATCTATATCTATAAACAAAATTTAGATGATAATGCTTCAAAATCTGCTTATTATGAGACTATAGACAATCGTTTTGTGACACACTATCTCGATTCTAAGATTACACCAGATACGCGCTACCGATACTATTTTAAAACATTTTCTAAAGATGCTGAATCTAAAAAGAGTAAGGCTGTTGTTGTAAGTTCACTTCCAGTTTTTGAGTCTGTTTCATGGATTCATTCACTCCAAGAGATGCCAAGAAGTGTAAAAATTATCTGGAGACCGCACTCGAACCAAAAGGTGAAGTCTTACTCTATTGAGAGAAGAACACTAGAAAATGATGAGTGGGGTATTATTGCTACTGTTGATGGTAGACTGAGTGCTGAGTATATTGACAATGAGTTAAAAGACAACCATGTTTATATGTACCGTCTCTCTTGTAATACTTATGATGGACTCACTTCAATGCCAAGTGCAATTGTAAAAGCAGTGACAAAAGCACTTCCAAAAACTATAACAAACATACAAGCTTCAAGAGATTTACCTAAAAAGATTAAACTTACATGGGATGATTCTGATGCGAAAGATTTTGGACTCTACTATGTTTACAGATCAGACTCCATAGATGGAAACTATGAGCTTATAGCTAAACTTTACAATAATGTGCATGTTGATGTAATAGATGAAGATCAAAAAGAATTTTTCTATAGAGTAAGTGCAGTTGACAAAGATGGACTAGAGAGTGAAAATGCTATCAATACAATTGAGGGAACCACGTTGAGACGTCCTACGGCTCCAGCATTGGTAGAAGCAAGACTTATTGACAATAAAATAGAACTAATCTGGAGTGAGGGTGATGCAAGAGCAAAAAGCTATACCGTTACTAAAAGATTTAATGAGGGTTGGTTTAAAGAAAAAAGTGAAGATTTTGAAGGTATAACTAGTAAAAGATTTACTGATTATAAAATTAAACCAAGTACTACATACTACTACACTGTTTATGCTGTAGATGAAAACTCAATAAAGTCAGACCCGAGTATAGAAGTAGAGTTTAAAATGCCGGACTCTAAGATTGAGATTGCTCCACATAAAGCTGATGCACAAAAAGAAGTACAAACAAAGATTATAGATGGCATTGATGAGACAAGCCACGATGTAGTTTCACCTATGCAAGACCTAGATTTAAACGAGATTTAATGCCACACTTACATATAGAAGAGTTCAAAACAGTAGAGTTTCCACAGGTTCAAGATGGAGTGACATTTAACTTCATCTGCTCAAATGCAAACCATGAAAATGAGAAGATGATTTCAGTGAGTCTTGAAGATGATGATTTCTTTTTACTGCTCAAAGCAGAAGAGGGAAGGAACCTTGTTAAAACAGATAAGCTCACTCGTCCTGCATCTATATATAGTGTACATAAGGCACTGCTCTCTTATGCTAAATTAGCAGAGCTGAATATTTTAGCTTCTAATGTACCTGAACATCAAAAGAATGAGCACTTAGAAGAGGTTACAGCTCTTAAGAGCATAGAGTTTTTTGCGTCACAGTTTCCTAACGTAGATGACATCCGTATAGAGGTTGGTTTTGGTTCTGGTCGTCACCTTTTACACCAAGCAGCAGCTAACCCTGACATACTTTTTATTGGTATAGAGATTCATAGACCTTCTATTGAGCAAGTTTTAAAGCAGGTAAGCATTCAGAAGTTAGACAACCTGTTTGTTCTTGATTATGATGCACGGCTCTTTATGGAGCTCGTCCCTTCTAACGTGGTTAGTAAGGTTTATGTGCACTTTCCCGTTCCTTGGGACAAAAAACCACACCGCCGTGTCATCTCAACCTCTTTTATAGAAGAGTCCAGACGTGTACTTCAGGTAGATGGTAGATTAGAACTTAGAACAGATAGTGAAAACTACTATGCTTACTCTTATGAGACTTTTATTGCATTTAACAAGACAACTCTGCATATTAATAAAAATGCGGAGATAGCGGTAAGTTCTAAGTATGAAGATAGATGGAAAAAAATGGAGAAAAATATTTATGATGTAACAATGATAAATGAAGAGGATTCTCCTGCTTTAAGCATAGAGGGTGACTTCAACTTTTCCTCTGAAAAATTCTCTTTAGAAAAAATGCTCACACTTCATGGTGTTACAGAGCGGTTTGAGGGTGGATTTATCCACTTTGAGAGAGTATACACAATGCAAGGTGCTGTGATGTTACGCCTCTCAATGGGGAGTTTTGATAGACCAGAACATCTTTACATTATAGTTAAGGAAGAGGGTGCTTCTTACTACCCAGCACTTCCTCTAAAGTCTAAAAGTAACTTAAATGCACATAACTTTTTAGATGGAGTACTTCATGGATAAGGTCATATCTGCTGAGAATTTATCTTTAGCATACTCTGACGATGAGACAATAATAAACAAAATAAACTTCTCAGTAAACTCTGGGAGTTTTATTTTCATAACAGGGGCGAGTGGTAGTGGAAAATCAACACTGCTAAAGTCACTTTATGGGGCACTCAAACCTAAAGAAGGTGAACTCATTGTTGGTGGTGTTGCTCTTAACAATGTAAAAGCAAAAAAACTCAACTTTTTAAGACGTCACATAGGGATAGTTTTTCAAGACTATAAACTAGTGAAAGAGTGGACGATTGAGAAGAATATTATGCTTCCTCTTATTATTAACGGTTATGAAAAAAGTGTTACTAAAAATCAGGTTGAGTCTCTTTTAAAACATGTTAGACTAATGCACCAAGCTGGAAAGTACCCACCAGAACTAAGTGGTGGTGAACAGCAACGTGTAGCGATGGCTAGAGCACTCTCACATAACCCAATACTTATTCTTGCAGATGAGCCTACAGGTAACCTTGATGACTACTCAGCAAAGCTTATATGGAACCTTTTAGTGGGTGCTAATGAGCAGTTAAAAACAACTGTTATTGTTGTAACACATAATATTCCCCAAAATATCAATGTGGAGTATAAACACTTTCACATTGAGTATGGAGGTATTAATGAAGTCAATTAAAAACCACCTCTCACTTGTTATTGCTCTTGTTAGTATTTTGTTTGCTATGCAAGTATTTATTATTGTGGAACGCTCTATTGATGCTTATAAGGTTAACTTAGCAACTAATTACTCTGTAGTTGTTGTGAGTAAAAAAAGTATTGGGGAGAGTGATTTTTTAGAAGCTAATGAGATGATTTCTCATACCTCTGAACTTACACCTGACAGTGTTATAAAACGACTCAACAAGTCAATGAGTTCTAAAAATGTAGAGCTCCTTAAACTTACACTTCCAAAGTTTTATAAAATCAACTTAAAAAGCTACCCATCACCAAGTGAGATAGATAAACTCACCAAAGATTTACTTAAAAATAGAAGTATAACAAAGGTTGAAAGTTTTGCAAGTACTCATGACACAACCTATAAACTACTCCTCCTTTTTAAAGGTGTTATAGCCCTTTTTTCAGTTGTTGTTGTTATTGTAACAGTACTTCTCATTTTCAAAGAGTTACGTATTTGGCAGTTTAAACATAGTGAGCGTATGAGTATTATGGGGCTTTTTGGAGCACCTATCTGGCTACGTTCAGCAGTGCTATTTAGACTTGCTATTGTTGATGCACTTGTATCATCTGCTATTGCATTTGGAATTTTCACTTACATAGCATCGAGTCTGTGGGTTTTAAAAGAGTTTAACAACATTGGCATAGAAGTAATAATATTTGATCCACTTATGGATTTTGCTCTGCTTCTTGGTGTAGCACTGTCTCTCTCTGTTTTACTTGCCTCATTTATTGTTATAGGGCATAAAGAAGAAGTATGATTCGTTTAGTTTTAATTTTTTCTCTACTATTTATGGGCTCTTATGCAAAAGAGAGCACCGATAAAAAGATAAATAAGACCACGTTGAAGCTTAAAAAGAGTAAAAAAAGTCAAAGTTCTATTCATAAAAAGATGGCAGTGAATGCTAAGGCGATACTTAAACAGAAAAAAGAGATACGAGAACAGAACAGATTTCTTGAAAAACTCTCACTCAAAATAAAAGCCAAAGAGCAGAGTCATAAAGAGAATCTCTTAAAACTCAAAGAGTTTTCGAAAAATCAAGATGCACTCAAAAGTAGACAAAATGCCATAGAAGAGGAGTTGGTTTTCACCATTGCTCAAGGTGTTTCACTTACCGTTATGCTTGAAGGTGATGTAGCCTTAAATGCAAACTCACTTATAGAAAAAGAGGTACTTCAAGCGATGCTTAGTGCTTCAAAGAAGAAAGCAAATAGCCTTAACAAAGACTATTATAGTAACTCCAAAGCCATCAATAAACTCAAAGAACAGATAAGCTCTTTAGAGGTCGGTATAGCCAATATGGATCTACAGCAGCGAGAGCTTTTAAGAATTCAAAAAGCAAATAAAAAAGCACTGGCTACTTTAGAAAAAGCAAAAAAAGCCTATAAAACTCAAGTGAAGTTACTTATTAAAAAGAGAAGTAAACTTCAGAGTACACTTGCTTCTCTAAATATCATAAAAGTAGATGAAATTAGAAAGGCAAAAGAAGAAGAGGAGAGAAGGTTGGCTTTTGAGAGAGAAAAAGCTCAAAAGTCATATAAAAAAGTAACACTCGACAAAAATCTTCCTAAGGTTAAAAAGCACGGTAGCTCCTATGAGGCTGTTAAAACTAAAAAATATATGGGTGTTAAAACCATTGCACCTCTGGCTTCATACACTATAACGAAGAAGTATGGAACCTATACCGACCCTGTTTATGGGATTAAAATATTTAATGAGTCCATATCTTTGCGACCAAAAAATTCAAATACAAAAGTGAAAACTGTCTTTAATGGTAAAGTTATTTATGCTGATAAAACAGCGGTTTTAGATAATATTGTGATTGTTGAGCATAAAAATGGTCTACACACTATTTATGCAAATCTCTCTCAGATTCCTTCAAATATTAAAAAAGGAAAAAAGGTTAAAAAGGGGACAACTATAGGACGAATTAAAGATGAACTTATTTTTGAAGTAACTCAAAAATCGTTTCATATTAATCCTATACGACTTTTTAAATAATGATAAAAACACTCTTTTTACTCTTCTTTTCTACTCTGCTCTTTGCAGAGTACACTAACTGTGATTTTAAAATCGATAGCTATGAAGAAGTTTGTAAAAAAGCTTCTAAACGTGGTGTGAGTATGGATTATATTAATCATTTTTTACTCTCCTCAAAAGTTGATAGAATGGATGAAAAAAGTTTTAAACTTTTTCAACCAAAAGAGATTAAAAGACATCACAAGCAAGAGAAAAAAGCCAATAATGCTTTAGTAAAGTATGTTCCAGTTATTGTAAAACATCTTAAAAAGTATAAAGAAGTGTATGACTTCTCTGAAAAAAAATATGGAGTTAATAGAGAAATAATAGCTGCTATCTTTATGAAAGAGACACGACTAGGTGCTATAAAACCAAGACATGACTCTTTTGAAGTTTTTAACACTCTTGTTAGAAAAGTAAAACCAAACAGTTCAAGAAACAGATGGCTCATTAAAATGAGTAAAGAAAATATGGTCTCCATAATTTCATACTGTTATAAAAAAGGTTTAAAACCAACTGCATGTAATTTTGCTTCTTCCTATGCTGGAGCAGTTGGTATACCTCAGTTTATGCCACATAATTTTTATCTTATTGAGGGGTATAAAAAAGAGTTGGGTGATTTAAACAGAATGTCCGATGCTATTCTTTCGGCAAGTAAGTTTTTAAATCAAACTGCAAAATTTAGAGAGTTACTTGACTGGAGTAAGATCCCACCAATGAAAAAAGTAGAGTCTGACTGGTATGAGTATGACTTTACTCATAAAAATAGCTCTTTTGTCTATGCAACTTCTAAACATAGTGCTAAAAGGTATAACTGTTTTGCTTGTAATAAAAAGGAACTCATCTACCTAAAAGGGTATGTTCAAAAGATTATGCGCTATAATAATTCGTCGACATATGCTGTTGGTGTGATAAGACTTGCTTATGATGCATACAAAAAATTAAATCAAAAAGGTGACTGATGCCACTAGACTTTGAAGATATTAATAAATACAACTCTGAATTATTAAACCTACTTACAACTAACTTACCTGATATGTTATGGGCAAAAGATTTAGATGGAAAATACATCTATGTAAATCAAGCTATATGTAGTGGTCTATTGATGGCAAAAGACACACATGAACCTATCGGTAAAGGTGATGTTTTTTTTGCGCTTAGGGAGAGAGAAGCACATAAAGATAAGCCTGAGTGGCATACTTTTGGTGAGCTCTGTTTCGATAGCGATAAGATAGTAATTGAAAATAACAAACCAATGAAGTTTGAAGAGTTTGGTAATGTAAAGGGTAAAGAGCTTTTTTTAGAAGTTTACAAGGCACCTATATATGATGATGCAGGTAATATTATCGGAGTTATTGGTTCAGGACGTGATATTACAGAGTTGAAAATGACTCAAAAGAAACTACAAAAAACTTTAGATGATTTAGAAATTCAACATAAAAAAATGCACTATCAAGCAAACCATGATGTATTAACTGGCCTGCCCAATAGACATCTTCTTATAGAAAAGTTAGAGCACTCTATAAATCTCTCTGTGAGACATAAACGCAAAGTTGCTGTTTTGTTTATGGATGTTGATAACTTTAAAGAGATAAATGATTCTCTTGGTCATAATGTAGGCGATGGCATTCTTGTAGAGTTATCACAGAGACTACAGAGTAAAACTAGAAAGTCTGATACTCTTGCCCGTCTTGGTGGCGATGAATTTTGTATACTCCTAACAGATGTGAGTGATTTAGAAGATGTGACTGATTTTATTACTAATATTATGAATTTGTTAACAGAACCATTTTTTATTGGTCAGAGTAGTATATATATGAACTTGAGTATAGGTATCAGTATCTACCCAAATGACTCTGATAATGTCAATACTCTTATGAAAAATGCAGACTCGGCAATGTTTAAAGCAAAAAATGATGGAAAAAATAGACACTGTTTTTATGATAGAACAATGACTCAAAAAGCTTTTGAAAGAGTCTTTTTAGAAACAGCACTGCGAGAGGCTCTTGAAAAAGATGAGTTTGTTGTATATTTTCAGCCACAGATAGATGCAAGAGATGATAGTTTAGTTGGGATGGAAGCTCTTGTGAGATGGCAACATCCTGTTCTTGGCTTAGTGCCTCCAAATAAGTTTATACCTTTAGCTGAAGATACAGGAATGATAGTAAAACTTGATAGAGTAGTTATGCAAAAAGCGATGTCTCAATTTAGCTTATGGTATCAGGCTGGGCTGAAGCCTGGTAAACTCTCTTTGAACTTAGCTATGAAACAGCTAGAAACGAGTGATTTTATTGACTATTTAGATTCTTTAATGAAAGAAGAAAACTGTAAAATAAACTTTTTAGAGCTTGAAGTGACTGAGAGTCAAATCATGCATAATCCAGAGAAGTCTATTGAGGTTTTACATAAAATTAATGATTTAAATATATCATTAGCTATTGATGATTTTGGTACAGGTTACTCTTCACTTGCTTACTTAAAAAGACTTCCTATAAACAAACTCAAGATTGATAGATCTTTTATAAAAGATTTACCATCTGACCCTGAAGATATAGCCCTCAGTAAGACTATTATTAGTCTGTGTGAAAATTTAAACTTAGATGTAATAGCGGAAGGTGTAGAGACTGTTGAGCAGAAAGATTTTTTACTAGATAATGGATGTAATTTAATTCAGGGCTACTACTACTCTCACCCTCTCTCGGTAGATAAAATGACTGAGTATTTAGAAAAAAATTCTAAATAATAATGAATTTAGCTATAATTTTAAAAATATAAAATAGAGAAAAATATGAACTTTATACAGACTCGTGGACACGACGAAAACAGACCTAAAACAGTAACTTTTTCAGAGGCTATTTTAAGCCCTATCGCCTCTTTTGGTGGGCTTTATGTACCTGAGACTCTTCCCGAACTAGGAGAGGAATTTTTACTCAAACACCTAAACTCTTCTTATAAAGAATTGGCTTCTGACCTACTGGCTCATTTTGAGATAGACATAGAGCAGAGTGTGATTGATGAAGCTCTCGCACTTTATGATAAGTTTGATGATGCTAAAAACCCTCTTCCTGTTGTAAAAGTTAAAGAGAATCTTTATGTGAGTGAGCTCTACCATGGGCCAACTCGTGCTTTTAAAGATATGGCTCTACAACCTTTTGGGCATATCTTATCTTCTGTAGCGCAGCAGCGTGAGCAGAACTACTTAATTTTAGCAGCAACAAGTGGCGACACTGGTCCAGCAGCACTCGAAACTTTTAAAAACAAGAAAAATATTCAAGTAGCTTGTATGTACCCAGCTAAAGGTACTTCGGATGTTCAACGTCTCCAAATGGTAACAGAAGATGCTTCAAACCTCAAGGTTATCGGGATAAACGGAAACTTTGATGATGCACAAGCAGCACTTAAAAACCTACTTCAGTCTCCAAGCTTTGCAGCCACGTTGAAAGAGAAAAATATCTCTCTTTCTGCGGCAAACTCTGTAAACTTTGGACGTATTATCTTTCAAATTGTTTACCATATTCATAACTACTTAGAGTTAGTAAGACAAAATGTTACGACAATGGGTGAGAAAATCTACCTAAATGTGCCAAGTGGAAACTTTGGAAATGTTTTAGGTGCTTACTATGCACAGCTTATGGGGCTTCCGGTTGAAAAACTTATTATTGCATCAAACGAGAACAACATCTTAACTCGTCTTATTCAGACAGGTGTTTACGATATGCGTGGGCAAGATTTAATTCTGACAACTTCTCCAGCTATGGATATTTTAAAATCATCCAACGTGGAGAGAGTTCTTTTTGGTCTCTATGGAGCACAAAGAACAAGAGAACTTATGAACAACCTAGATACAGAAGGTTTTTACACTCTCACAGCAGATGAGTTAGCCACGTTACAAGAGATTTTTGTAGCTGATTTTTGTAGTGATGAAGAGGGGAAAGAGTACATTAAAACCATGTTTGAAAGTGGTTATTTGATGGATCCACACACGGCTACTTGTTTTAAAGCATATGAGTCGTGTGCTACTAAAAATATCCCGACTATAATCTACTCAACTGCAGAGTGGACGAAGTTTTCTCCAGTGATTGCTAGTGCTCTTACTGGCGAAGAAAACTCGAAAGACGAAGAGGCACTTAAAGCCATCTCAACTACAGCAAATGTAGCGATACCAGCGATGATAAATGAGCTATTTTCTAAAAAAATAGTGCACAGTAGTGTGATTGAAAAAGAAGAGATAGAAAAAGAGATTCTTAAGTTCATATAAAGTGAGTTAAAATGCCAGCAGGTTCAAAACTAAAGTACGATATTTGTGTCATAGGTTGTGGACCAGCAGGATTTGCAGCTGCTATGCGCTCTTACGACTTTGGGAATCATGTCTGTATTGTTGAGGGTAACCACGTTGGTGGTGCTGGTATCCATAATGGTGCGCTTAGCTCAAAAACAATGTGGGAACTCTCTACAGATTTTTCTATAGCCAATAGGGTTGACAGAGGTTATCGTGCTTCAAATCTTAGCATTGATTATGAAAAAGTTCGTGACAATGTATTTTCTGCTCTTAGAGAAAGAGAGTATCAGATTCGTTCTCAAATTGAGACATTTTCAAAGAAAACCGAGAGTAATAAAAGTCTAACTCTTCATGAGGGTTGGGGAAAGTTTACAACTCAAAAAACTCTTATAGTTACAAAAAATAATGGTGAAACCCTAGAAATAGAAGCAGATGATTTTATAATTGCAACTGGTTCTCACCCACGAAAACATCCACTTTTTGAAATTGATGGTGAGAGAATTATCTCATCAGATCATGTACTAAATCTTAAAAAATTCCCAAGAGAAATTTTAATTATTGGAGCCGGTGTAGTTGGCTGTGAATTTGCTACCATCTTTGCTGAATTTGGACAGACAAAGGTACATTTACTGGATTCGCAAGAGAGAGTTATTCCTTTTGAAGATGATGATGTGAGTGACTATGCTGCCAACATGTTGAGTGATATCGGAGTAAATATTTACCATAAGGCCTCACTAAGGGCTATACAAAAGTATGAAACTCATATAGATGTTACACTTGACTATAAAGATGGACATACTGAGGTTATTAGTGTTGAAACTATTTTAGTCTCTATTGGCCGTGTACCGAGTGTAAAGAGACTTGGACTTGAAAACATAGGTGTTAGCATAACGGATAGAGGCTTACTCGAAACAGATGACAAGTGTAGAGTTACTCAAAACATCTATGCGGCTGGTGATATTACTGGTCACAATGCCTTAGTAAATGTAGCTGAGATGGAGGGGAGATTTGCTGCAAAAGCAATAGAATCTAAGATAAAATTCCCTCTTAGATATAGAAATATGTCTACAATTATGTTTTTTAACCCTGAAATATCGGCAATTGGACTCAATGAAAAAGATTGTCAAAAAGAGAACATACCGTATAAGGTTGTTTTTTATAAACATGCTTTAGTCTCACGTGCAATTGCTATGAGAGAGACTAGTGGATTTTTTAAGATGATAGTAAGTGATGAAGAGAATCCATTGGTTTTAGGTATGAGAGCAGCTGGTCCACAGTCTGCTGCATCTATAATGTACATAGCAACACTGATGGACCATAATGTTAACTTGGGAGATATTATGAAAACGGTGCACCCTCATCCAAGTATGACAGAGGGAATTCAAGAGTGTATTCGAGTTCTTTTAGGAAAATCGATTTTAAAAGCAGAAGCTTTTCCTCAGTACATCAGCTTTAAGAGTTGGAAGCCAAGTTAGAGCTCTGTAGCTCTTTTATAGGCTTTCTCAATTGCATCTATACAAGATGCTCTTACATTTCCATCTTCAAGGGCTCCGTAACCTGCAGCAGTTGTACCACCTGGACTCATTACTCCATCTTTGAGTAGAGCAGGGTGAATACCTTGAATAAGCTCTCCAAAACCACCAAAAAGACCACGCATAATTGCCATAGCATCATCACGTTTAAGCCCCTGTTTTACAGCACCATCTGCTAAGGCTTCTGCCATAAGTGCTAAGTATGCAGGACCACTTCCAGCGAGTGCGGTAGCGATGTCAATCTCTTTTTCACTCCCTAACCAACGAGTAGCACCAATAGCTCCTAAAAGCTCCTGAGCTTCTTCTTTGAACTCAATATCTCCGGTAAGTGTTGTCATAGACTTTTGTACACTAGCAGCGAGGTTTGGCATAGTCCTTACTACTGCATGAGGGTTAAGGTTTTGTCTTAGTTTATGTAGAGTTGTCCCTGCTAAAACAGAGTAGATAACTCTTGCTTTCCCCTTGAGTCTTGTTGCAATCTCTTCCACGTTGGCAGGTTTTACACACAGTAGAACTGTTTTGTCACTCATGTCATAGTTATCCATGAGTGCTTTTTTAATTTTTACTCCGAGGGTATCCTCAAATTTATCTAGTTTTTCTTGGCTTCTGCCGACTACTTCTATTTTGTAGTTGTTTTTTAAACCTTGTGCAATGCTTAGTGCCATATTGCCATTTCCAATAAAAGTAATGAGTTTCATAAATCTGCCTTAATATTTTTACGTTATTATATCATTAATATAAAAAGGTGTAGAGATGGAAGAGTTTTTAAGTGAAGCGAAGTCTGCGAGTAGGGTTTTATCGACTATAAGTGGTGCTGAAAAAAAGAGAATTTTACAAGAGATGGCTACAGCCCTAAGAACCAAAACATTTGATTTGCTTGTGGCAAATGCACTTGATATGGCAGATGGAGAAAAAAACAATCTCACATCGGCACTTATGGATAGACTTCTGTTAGATGAGAGTAGAATAGATGCAATGGCAGTGGCAATTGAAGAGATTGCAGCACTCAAAGAGCCGGTTGGTAGAGTGCTTGATGGCTGGGTAACAGAAGATGGACTTAAGATTGAAAAAGTGAGTATTCCTATTGGTGTGATTGGAATTATTTATGAGTCTCGTCCTAACGTGACTTCAGATACAGCGGCTCTATGTTTTAAAAGTGCCAATGTCTGTGTGCTTAAAGGTGGAAAAGAGGCACAAAACTCAAATAAAGCTATAGCAAAAGTTTTGCAAGATGTTTTAGCTAAAAATGACCTGCCTACTGCACTTATTTCACTTATTCCAGACTCTTCACGTGCTGGAGTTGACAAGCTTATTAAGATGGACAAGTATGTTGACCTTATCATCCCTCGTGGTGGTGCA
>Ga0256824_10000082_pt1 | contig 29817 bp, 21 predicted proteins | sample CV67metaG_FD_191570 | JGI IMG/M metagenome (GOLD analysis project Ga0256824, IMG submission 191570) | Hydrothermal vent microbial communities from East Pacific Rise, Pacific Ocean - CV67 | ecosystem: Environmental > Aquatic > Marine > Hydrothermal vents | place: Pacific Ocean: East Pacific Rise...
AAAACTACTTAAAAGTCCTATTTTCTTTGATGGTCGTAACCAATTTGATAAAAAACGTATGAACGAGATTGGGTTTGAATATTACCAAATCGGTGTATAGTCATATTACATCTTTATCATCGCTATAGTAATATTAAAAGGTAAACTCACTTGAATAATTCATTTCAGCAACTCGCTTCTGTTAATAATAAGATACTTAAAGCTACACCACTGACACCTAAAGTATCAGAAACCAAAATTGCAATCATTGTACATATTTTTTATATCGATTTATGGAGTGAGATAAATGAATATTTACAAACTTTAGATATCAGATATAACCTTTTCATCACTGTACCAGATATCATGAAAGATAAAGACATACAAAAGATATTTGATACGCACTCAGATGCATATGTGTATATGACAGAAAATAAAGGTCGTGACGTTTTACCTTTTTTACAAATAATGAGTATTATTCCCAAAGGTAGTTACTCTTTTATTTGTAAACTTCATACTAAAAAAACTGGTGACAGTTCACTAGGTTATGTTTGGAGGAAACTACTATATTTTGACTTATTAGGGTCTGATAAAACTGTCAATAGTATCATTCAGATGTTTCAAAACGATGAAAAAATAGGTATTATCACAGGTAAAAATACTATTTTAGACTCTCAACGATATGCTTATGGTAATGATGAAAAAATAGACCTTCTTGCTGAAAAGACAGATATTATTTATAATGAGCATTACTTATTTCCTGCAGGTACAATGTTTTGGATACGTGCTGAACTTTTACAACCACTTATTGAGCTATTTAAAGAAAATGAACTTCCATTTGAAGAAGAAAAAGGTCAAAAAGATGATACTTTAGCACATGCAATAGAACGATTTTTTGGAATAATATGTCAAGATAATCAACAGACTATTGAACCAAGTCCTTCAGACTACTCATCCTTACATTCAAATACAATTGAAGAGCTAACTAACTTAATACTCTCACAACAATATGCTGGTCTAGATATGTTTGTAACACAAAAGCATGCTATAGAAGAGAAAGACCAATATATCCAAAATCTTGAAGCATTCGCAGAATCTATGCGTATTAAAAATAGACTTAAAAAACTTTTACCAAACAATTTAAAATCTAAATCTACCAAAGTCATTGAACTAGCTAAGGTTATAAAAAATAACCCACAAATTTTAAAAAAAGCATTTTATTATCTTTTACGCGGTGATATTGCATATCTCTGGACAAAAACCAAAGAAAAAAGTAATAAAAATCTAAGAGAATCCTCGGAGCTTGTAGAGGTTACACCAAGTCATTATTTCGAAAACTTTAATGAGAATAAATACCAAATAAAAAACTTAACTATTGATATTATCATTCCTGTATATAATGGCTACGAGTTTTTAGAAAAGCTCTTTGATAGTATAGAAGCAAACTCATCAACACCTTATAGACTTATCGTGATTAATGATTGTAGTCCAGATGAAAGAGTCAAACCGTATATACTACAAAGACTAGAAAGACACCCTACGTCTATCTTTCTAGACCATACAGATAACCGAGGATTTCTTAAAAGTGTCAATGAAGCTTATAGTTATACTTCAAACCATTTTCTTATCCTTAATACAGATACAGAAGTACCACTACTTTGGATTGAACGCCTCATGTATCCGATTATTAATATGGACAAAATTGCCTCGACTACACCATTTACTAATTCTGGTGAAATAGCCAGTTTTCCTAACTTTGTTGCGGACAATAATATTTTTGACCATATGGATGTTTCTTCACTTGATAATGTATTTAAAGATATTATATCAGAAAATTTTTATGAAGCTGTTCCGACAGGTGTAGGTTTTTGTATGGGCGTAAACTATACACTTACAAAACAAATAGGTATGTTTGTTGAAGATACATTTGGTAAAGGGTATGGAGAAGAGAATGACTGGTGTCAACGTGCTATTAAAGAAGGGTATACCAATTTCTTAGTACCTAATTTATTTGTCTATCATAAACATGGTGGATCTTTTACAGCAGAAGAAAAAGCTAAGCTCCTCAAAGAAAATGCAGTTAAATTATTGAATAGACACCCTAATTATGGTAAAGATGTAGATACATATATCAAAAAAGATCCGCATAATACTCTACGTCATATACTAATACTTATGGCTGCTAATAAAAAAATAGGTACCCATCTGATCTTTGATCATGATTTAGGTGGTGGAGCAAATATCTATGCTAATGAACTTATAGAAAAGTATAATCATAAAAGATTAAATACGTTACATATAAAATATGACTTTTATACAAATACATTTAAACTTTTTCACCAATATAAAAAATACACTTTTTCTTTCAAGATATCTACCTTAGAAGAGTTACAAATACTACTCTCAAAACTAACAATTAAAGAGATATTTTTAAACAGTATCGTGAGTTTCAAAAGCAGTATCGATTTACTTAAATATTTTAATACTTTAGTAGATCAAACTCAGGCTAAACTTACTATACCTATACATGATTATTATGCCATTTGTCCTAGTTATACATTACTTAATGATGAAGGGCAATATTGTAACGTTCCCTCTTTAGAAAAATGTAAAGTATGTATGCGTAGTAATACACAAGAATGGCGTAATTTCTATAGTGACACGATAGATATGGAGATATGGAGAAAACAATGGTATTCTCTATTAGAAAAAAGTAAACATATATTATGCTTTTCAAATGCTTCAAAAGAAATTTTACTTAAAGCCTATCCTAAACTTCATTCAAACACTATTGAAGTTATTCCTCATCAAGTAAAACATATTGCTCCAGTGATAATCCCAAAAAAGAATAATACGACTATCACAATAGGTATTTTAGGCGCTATTAATTATGCAAAAGGGTCACAAATTATTAAACACCTTATACAAACAGTAGAACGGGATAACTTAGATATCAAAGTTGTGGTTGTTGGTGAGATGGCAGAACATGTTAAAAGTAATCATTTTCATACTACAGGAAGGTATAAACGTGATGAACTACCTAACATTATCAAAAGTGAGCAAATAGATATGTTTATCATACCATCTATATGGCCAGAAACTTTTTCATACACAACACAAGAGGTTATGATGATGGAGCTACCTCTTATGGTATTTAATTTGGGGGCTCCGGCTGAAAGAGTCAAACACTACCCCAAAGGGTATATTATTAATGAGATAAATGCTAATGCTGTCATTGAAACTGCCTTTAGTATTAAATCTATTTAAGATTAGAGGTCATAATGCAAATTCAACAATCGCCTTACACATTTGCAAATATACAAATGCTCCGTGCATTTGCTGCCATACTTGTCATCATGCACCACACTCTTGCATATTACCAAGCTATGGGAGGTACCTTACCATGGATTATCAAGATTTCCTCATGGGAGATTTTTGGTGTAGACATATTTTTTATACTAAAACTTTTTTACACTCTGAGTATAGGTCAAATATTTAATAGCTCACACAATATTTTCCTATTATTAGGGTTTGTCACACTTTTATTACTATGTATTATATTTTCATTACAATATTACAAAAAAATTGAAAAACCAATTAACAAATATATGAGAAAAGGAATTTAAATGTATAATTTTTTCCGATTTTTAATTATTACTTTAATTACAATACTATTAAGTCTATACGCACATGCACAAAATGGTATAACCTTATCGCTCAATCTTAAAATAAATATAGGCTTATACCTTGAACTTTTAATTTTTATATTTATAACAATATTCATAGTTACCCTTACCAATAAAAAACTAAAAACATATTTATTATTTATTTTATCTAGTATATATTTTTTTATAGTTACGCTACAGATATTAAGTGTTGAAAGTACAGGTTATGTCCTCAATTTAGTTTCTCTCAATAATACTGGTCAAATGACAATTCTTCTAAATGAAATTCTGGCTCTAAAACTTATTATTGCTTTAATATTCTTCTCTATAATCCTATACCAAACTATTAAAATAAAAAAAACTTCAATCAACATATTATTTATATATATAATTATTATCTTATTTTCTTACTATACACTACTACAATATAAGCATACAAAATATTTCCATCGTACCATATCACAACAACATATTTTCTCTCCTGCGGCAAATTTATATGCTCTAATGCGTCTTAATAATGAAGTACGAAATAGGGAATATACCTCTTCTCTCTCTGCAAAAGAAATTAACATTGCCAAACATTTCAATATTGACATCAATACTTCTGCACTATATCCTTTCAAGAAACCATACTTATTTAAAGAAGATCTTCCTTTTAAAAACATCCAACCTAATATCCAACCTAATATAATTGTTTTTTTTATCGAAAGCTTATCTGCACGACTTCTAGGTGCTTATAATCCATATATGAAAAATGTTACTCCTAATATAAATGCTTTTTCAAAAAAATCAATGTTAGTGACGGGGTACTATAATCATGCCACACCTACTACACCTGGGCTTTATGGACAACATTGTTCTCTTTATCCGCTTTTAACTTTTTATGATATGGAAAATACTGAGAAAAATCCTCTTAAGGATTTAAGACTTAAATGTATGCCACATTATTTTAGCGAGCATGGCTATGAGACTACTTATCTTTCTCACGCAAGAGAGTATCATGGAAATATGGAAAAAAACTTAGCTCTATGGGGATATAAAAAAACATACATGTGGCAAAATCTTCTAAACCATTATTTACCTAACCAGAACCTATACTTAGATGAAACTGGACTCAGTGATCATCAAATGATGATGGCAACTGTTAATTTTTTGAAACAAACACAAGATAAACCATTTTTTCTTGCCCTATCTACCATAGAAAGCCATATAGGATTTACACCCAATAACATAGATGGGAAACATTACAAAAAATCTGAGAGCAATACCCTCAACATGATACACAATACAGATGATGCTTTCAAAATATTTTGGAACTATTTTAAAACATCTAAGTATTATCATAATACTATTGTTATTCTAACAGGAGATCATGCGCTCTATCCCAACAATGACTACCGCAAAGTCGTATCAAAAGAATGGATTCCCAGTGTCTATGATGCACTCTCTCTCATTATTTATGATCCTATACACAAGCTTCCAAGTACTTTTGAAACCATTGGGACTTCAGTAGACTTAGCTCCTACACTTCTCCAATTGGCAAATATAGAAAAAATTTCTGAAAATTCATTTTTAGGAACATCATTGTTTGATAAAAGAACATACCCTAATTCATTTGGCATCTCTGCATATCCCGATTTTAGTCATTACATCAATAAAAATGGTACCATTGAAAACACCAAATATAACAATGATGAATCTACTTTCAAAGCCCTAAAAAATGTACTAGAATATACTAAGTACCTTCAAGAAATGCAAAGGTTTTAGATAATATGCAAACAGAAAAAATCTCACTCATTATCCCCACATATAATGCAGAAAATTACTTACCAACATTACTACAAAACCTCAAAATGCAAACAATTTTATTTGAACTTATTATTATTGACTCATCATCAACCGATAATACGGTAGAAATTGCCAAATGCTATACCAAAAATATACTTAGCATTCCTACAGGTGAATTTGATCATGGTGGAACGAGAACTAAAGCAGCTAAAACTGCTACAGGAGATATCCTCGTATTTCTTACCCAGGATGCCCTTCCATATGATAGTCATGCCATAGAAAACATCATCATACCATTTGAAAATGAAGATGTCGCAGCAGTTTATGGAAGACAACTAGCTTATGAAAAAACATCCTCATTTGGAAAACATCTTCGTCTATTTAATTATCCTACATATTCTCATCACAGAACAATTAAGGACAAAGATCGATATGGCATAAAAACAGCTTTCCTTTCAGATAGTTTTGCGGCATACAGGAAAACGGATTTAGAAAGGATAAGTTGGTTCAAAGATGGTCTTATTGTGGGAGAGGACAACTATGCAGGTGCAAAATTTATCCTTTGTAACCGTACTCTAGTTTATAACGCTGATGCAAAGGTGTATCACTCACACAGCTACACTATATTTGAGGAGTTTACTCGTTATTTTGATATTGGTGTATTTCATAAAAATGAATCTTGGATACTAAGGAATTTTGGTAAAGTGGAAGGTGAAGGAGGTAAATATCTTAAATCAGAGCTCAACTATCTATTGCGACATCATAAGTACTACTCTATTCCTGAATTCATTCTACGTAATGGAATAAAATACCTTGGCTATAAACTTGGGAAAAACTACAAAAGGATACCTCTTAATCTCATAAAAAAGCTAAGTCTCCACAAGTCATGGTGGGAGAATAGATAATTTATTGTATCCTAGTCTATCACTTTAGAAACTGTTTTTGCTATAATAAATGCACCTTCCTTATTGGGGTGAACCCCATCAGGAAATAATGATTTCATATTACTCAAAACACTATAGTTATCAATAGTAATAATATTATTATCTTGAGTGACTTGTCTAATTTTAAAAATTACTTCTTTTCTTATACGTTCATCCGTAATACCTGCCACCTCTCGATATAAAGGAGGGGGATAACAGACATATACTAGGGGATTGCTCTTAAGGATTTTATAGGATGCAATTAAAGCAGAATAGTCAGATATGAATGCTTCATTATGCATCCAATTAACTGGTTTAGCATCATTCGTTCCCAACATTATAATCACAATATCTGGATTAAATACATGTGAAGGTTCAAATAGACTTGTCGTCCAGTATGGTCGATTTCCCTCTTTTAGTACAGTAGCTCCACTTGCACCAAAGTTAACAACTTCAAAATTATTACCCAAAACATGATCAAGCTGACTAGGGTAGCTATCCTCATTTGGATTAGTAAGTTTCAAACCAGAAGTGATACTATCCCCTACACATGCTACACGTAGTCTTTTCTTTTTCTCATTAGTATCTGACGTCCCACAAGCACTTAAAAGACCCACAAGTATAATCATAATTAATGATTTTATATAATTCATAAACAACCTTATTTCATATCGGTCATTATAGCAAAGTTACTTAAATCATTCACCTAAGATACCTATATATTTAAATACAGTATAATTCGTACTTCAAAAGTTTCTAACTTTGACAATTCAGAAATATATTTAAGGTATAACATTATGATTTTATTGAATTTCTTTATTGGTCTTTTTGCTATCTTTTTATCACCACACATATATATATACTATAGGTATCCACATTTAAATTATTCACTTATTATCTCTTATGGATTTATTCTTTCATTTACTGGTATATGGGTAATTACACTAGTTACTTATTATTTCAATATACCCAATATTTTCATCTATTTTTTAGCTCTCTTCTTGGTTGTTTTTTCCCTCATATCTCTATATAAACATAGAAATGACATCACAAATAAAACCAATAGTTATATTATCTGGATAGCTAGTCTTATTTCAATATTACCTATACTTCATTACACCGGGACAGGGTTTAATACTTGGGATGCTATCGTTTCATGGCATCGCTGGGCATTAGAATTATATAACAATGAATATCATCCAATTAATGCAGCATATCCTGTGCTTATGCCTGCTCTATGGTCAGTTATTTATAAGATTCAGGGTACAAGTGATATTTGGTGGACAGCAAGAATAGCACTTTTTACTTTACCTTTATTTTCCATCTCTCTTCTTTTCGCATTATACAATGAGTATAAAGATAAGACATTTCTATTTATTGCATTGTTTCTCTATCCATACCTCATATGGTTAGAAACAATTGCTGGTTATGTCGATATGCCCGTAATGATTATGGGTATGTTAACACTCATACTACTTTATAGTGCAGAAATAACCAAAAAGACTAAAGATTTTGAATACTATATTTATGCTGCATTGTTTATGTCAGGAATTGCATCAATCACCAAACAAGCAGGAATTGCCTTTATACTCTTCACATTCATATACATACTATTAAATTTAAAGTCTTTCACAGATAGGAAAAAATTATTATATATGTGTATAGCAGTTTTACTTTATTTCATTAGCTATCTATCTATCTATTACCTAAATGCCTCAGATGGTATAACTGGTAATATTGAGTGGCTTAAATCTATTTCAAAAGGTAGATGGGAAGATAAACAGTTATTGTTAAATACATTTTTTTCATATCCACCCAATATTCCATTATTAAATCCAATATCATCTCTTTTCCCTTCTTTCGTATTTTTACCTTATCTTATGATATTTTCATTTTTACTTTTTATATTAAAAGAAAATCGTAAATATAGTATTCTAAGTATTTTAAGTGTTACATTTCTTATTATTGGGTTTTTTGCATGGGGTAAATATTTTTCATATGATGCAAGAAATAGTTATTGGGTGAAAACTTTTCTAATTCTTTTTTTATCCATCAATTTAAATGGTTTTTTTATATGGTATCAGAAAAAAAACCGTTCATCTCTATTTCTTTCTCTTCCTATTATTATAAGTATTATCATCTATTTTGGAATACATGATAATACTTTTGCTTACAACAAACAAAAAGCATTTCAATCAAAACTTGCGACAACACTTGATAATCAAAAAATTATTAATTTATTTAAGAATAAAAACAGCTGTCTACACCTCTATACCAATGATTTCTTTTTACTCTATGATTGGGATTTAAAACATATCCAAGATAAGATAACTGCACAAGAATATGATATTAATTTCATAAAAAAAAGTGTTATCAATCATTGCAAAAATGGTGCCTACATTGTATTTAGAGCATCGACACCATTTTATCCAATTTGGCGTACACAAATCCGTAAACTGATTAAAGACAAAAAAATTATTTCTGTTAATAATAGTCGCTATCTTTTTTTTGCACCCCCCTATACAACACTCTCAAAAGGCTATTTTGAGTCTAGAACAGAACTCATTAATAAGAAAATATCTAATCCTCATTCTAACGTTAATTTTGCACTAAGTGAAACTACGTTTAAAAATGATATGTATACCATTGATGGTTGGGCTTTTATCAAAAATGTGCAAATTGACAATACAAAAAAGTACATTCTCTTAAAAAATAAGAATAATAAATATCTCATAGAAACAAAAATGATATATCGTCCAGATGTTACGGAACATTTTAAAGCAAAAGATTTAATTAAATCTGGTTTTCAAGCTTATATATATCCTAAAAACTTATTATCAGGGGAATATGAAATCAATATTTTCTTAGAAGACCATAATAAACAACAATATTTAATTAATACACAAAATAAAATAGTAATTAAGTAAATTGAAAATATATTTTTGGTTAGTACTTGCTATAATTATAGTGACTAAAAGGATGAAGACTCTATGAAAATGAAAAAATATGGATTTGTAATACCTGCATATAACCCGGATCAACAACTACTGCATGTTATTGCTAATATACAACAAGAAAGTACACATACTATTTTTGTGATAGATGATGGCAGTAACAAAGAAACTCAAAAAATATTTACAACAATTAGAGAAGAGTATAAAAATGTTATTGTAGTTCGCCATATAATTAATTTAGGAAAAGGAGCCGCTCTTAAAACTATTTTTAATTATATACTCAGTAATTACCCCCAAATTGATGGTGTAGTTACTTTAGATAGTGATGGACAACATTCTACAAAAGATTGTATACATATACTTCAAACACTTGAAACAAATGTAAATTCATTTGTTCTAGGACACAGAACTTTTAGTAAAGATATTCCTTTAAAAAGTTATATAGGTAATAATATCTCTAAGTTTATTTATAAAATTATTTTGGGTAGAAGTTTTAAAGATACTCAAACAGGACTTAGAGGTATTAGTAAAGACTTTATGAAGCAATGTCTATCTATAAAATCAAATCGTTTTGAATTTGAAACAGAACAATTAGCGATTGCGGTTAACAATGATATACATATTATTGAAATACCTATCGAAACTATCTATATAGAAAATAATAAAGCTAGCTCATTTAGACCATTAATTGATTCATTCCGGATATATTTCATTTTATTTAGATATGGATTATCATCTATTATTACAGCTATAGTTGACTTTGTTATTTTTATGATTGCTCTCTCTTTTGGTACAAATATACTTATCTCAAATATGTTAGCACGTACTGTCTCCATAGGAATACAGTTTAATCTTTTAGATAAATTTGTTTTTCATACAAAATCAAAAATAATGAGTTTTATTTTATTCGCTCTTTATGTATATGTCATGGGTATTATATCTGCAATGACTCAAATATCTATCATTGAACACCTAAATATCTCCATAATAACTGCAAAAATATTGGTTGAGGGGATATTGTTTTTTATTAATTTTGCATTTTTGAGACTTTATATTTTTACAAAGAAATAAAATGACAACACCAAAGTTTAATCTTGAAAATATTTTACGGGAGTGTAAATAATTCTGTGTCGATTAGATAAAATATTGAGCACAGAAGGATTTATAGAAATAGATGTTACAGTATACCCAAGGGCATTTCCTACGGGCAGTTTGCATATGAAAAGGCATCGGTGGTAAAGATGGTGCCCCTTACTCCACTTATTAAACAACTCTCAGTTGACACAGAATTTATTACAGTCCCTTAATTTTTAATTTTATTCCAATTCCATTATACGAAACGCATTTATTTTATATAGACCCTTTGTTGATACCATATCAACTCGTAAACCATTATTTAAATACTTTGATGGTATACGAACCTGAAATTGATTCACTCCTTTATTTATCTGTCTTATGTAAGTATCTTTCTCATTATATACACTCAGATACTCATCTCTTTTATAGAAAATTTGGAATCTAGTTTTTATTTTACTCTCAATTTCAACATATAACATAACAGTTTTAGTATTTGTTTTTATTTTAGGTAAAAATATAACGGGATCTGAATGCTTAGCAGAAAAAAATATAGAATTATTTCTATCTTCAAACATACATCCAACTATTTTATCAAACGAGTTATATTTACTCTTCAAATCAAAAATTGACACCGTAGCCACATTTTCTTTTTTATCAATTTCAATGATACGTTCTGATAAGTTTTGAAAAAATAACTGATTGGATAGAATAATAGACTGAATCTCTTCTTCTGATAAAATAGCATTTTTTTCATCTTTAATCAAACCAATTTTTTGACGATTACCTAAGTACAATAATTTAATCTTTTTATTTTCAATAACTACCGTTAAATGTAATAATTTATCCCTTATATCGTAATGTATAGGCTTAAATATTTCCTGTCTAGAAAGTAAATCTTTTTTTATAAGTACCATATCTGAAGTAAATGTTAAATCAACCACATCATAATCTATATTTATGGGTAGAACTATATTTTGTAGTCCAGAAACAATATTTATATTTGAATCTATAATTTTCACTCGAATCTCTTTTTTAAAGTTTTCTCTTGTAATAGAAGCTTGATTTAGTGTGGTTAATTGAACTCTTTTTTTATCTAAAAAATTCAACATATCAGTATCAACAAAATCAACTAAAAATTTTGCATTATGCTTAATATCGGCCCCATCCAATATCATTTTGGGTAAATCAACTTGATATATAGTATCACTTATTTTTTTATGAAATTGACCCTCTTTCACATTTGTTAAAAGATATAATTTTCTTTCTTTTTGAGCTAATTTTTGATGTACAACACCTCCTCTACCCATAAGAAGATGATCTGGAAAAATATATATTGCTGTATTATCTAAGAGTTTTTTTGTTTTTAAAAAATGAATTAGATCATTAATTAAATAATCTACAGATGCTACGGTAAATTCTAACTGATTTTCTTGCTTAGAAACATATTGTTCCATTCTCGTATCATATACTCCATTAGGGAAATGTGTATTAATTGTTGACATAAAAAGTGCAAATGGCTTATCTTTTTTCTTTAACATGTCGTTTATTTGTAATTTAGCTTCCGTAAATAAATCTAAGTCATCCATACCATAACGCTTATGCTTATATTTTCCAATAGAATTTTTTTCAGAAATAGTTTTAAATCCATATATATTCAAAATATCTTTTACCCCGGCAAACTCTATAAGCCCCATAATATAACGACTCTGATACCCTGCTTTTGTCAATACGGTACCCAGACCAACAAGTTTTGTTTGTGACGTATGTTGAAATAAATCATTTCCTTGTCCTTGCTCATTAATATAACCACTTTTATCACGTTTTGTTTTTGAAGAAAATCCTTGCCCTTTAAAGAAAGCCGGTATACCAACTTGATGTGTATAAAGAGATCCTGCTGTCCATCCTGCACCTGGACTTACAGGCATATGAGTATAAAAAGTCCAATCTCTAGACAATGCACTTAAATGAGGAGTAACCTGACTAAAATTCTCCCTTAAAAAACCTTGTTCCAACGACTCTATGGATATAACAATGATATTCTTACCTTTATGTGCTCTGATATTTTGTGGTAAAATATATTTATTGGGATTAATACCAACATCAGATAAAGCTTGAGTAAAAGTTTTAGAACTTGCATTGACCACTTGATATATTTTAAAAAAATGATATAGAATACCTTCAGGTACCGATAATATATAAACAAAAAATAAAATAGCTATATAGATAATTATTCTTTGAAAAAATGATTTAATCTTATAAAAAGAAGAAACTTTAAAGAAACCCCAAATGAAAAATATATAAATTATAACTGAAAAAATAATTTGAATAATAAATAAAAAACCAAAATTCTCTACAGATTCTAAATTCATATGCGTATAGAATCTATAGTCAATTAAGGTATCAGTTAAAAATAAAGATACAGTTTCAAGTCCTCCTATTCCTATAAGAAATAAAGCCAAGAATATTTTGAGTGATTTTTTTCTCACTAACACTAACACAAATAGCGTCAATAAAAACCATACTGTAATTTGGAATACATTAAACATTGTTTATCCCTAATTTAATTATATATTGTAAATGTATCAATAGTATAAGTAGCATTATTATCTCCAAAACAAATCTTTAACCCATTATTAACATATTCAGAAGGTATTGATAAATGATAATTATTGGTTCCTATACCCATATTACGCATGAATACATTTTTGTCATTATACTCTAATTTAGGTGTTTTTTTGTAAAAAATTTTGAATCTACTATAATTTTTAGATGTGATTTTCAAATCTAGAATCACATTTTCTGTATCTACAAAGATTTCATCTATCGTAATACTATCATTACTTTCAATATTATGTAAGATGATTTTATCTGCTAATGTACTAGAAGAAATATCTTTATTCTCAATATAATTAATTAATTTATAAATAGGGTTTAAATCAGCTAACTCTATACTAGCATGAAAAGTATATATATATTTAATAGGTAAAACTTTGGTGATGAGATTATGGATTGATTTTCTAGTTGACAAAAGGTGTTTATCAATATTAGCTTGAGTAATTAAGTAGTTACCTTTTTGAATACTTTCTATAATATAGTCACCTATACTAAAGTTAAAGTGACTACTATCAAACCAATTCAATTCATTTAAAGAAATATTATTCACGTCGTAAAAGTCATAAAAGGGTGCCCCCGCCGACACATTCGGACACCCAGCCGATTTTTACTCGGACAGTCTGCCAGTAGTCAATCTCTAGAATTGAATTATATCACAAGTGTCCGAGTGCCTACTCAGATTTGTTAATATTTGACCTCAATTTCCTCATCGATTCCCCTTCCAATTCTATCCTGTGAGACGAGTGTACAACCCTGTCTAAAATGGCATCTGCCACAGTATCATTATTAAGATAATCATACCACTGTGATACAGGAAGTTGAGAAGTGATAATGGTAGAATATCAAACGGCTGCGTAATCTTTAGGGGAACTTGTCTGAAATATGGGTAGCACATCAATTTAAATAAAAATACCCGAAAAATGTTATTGGTAAAAATGCAAAAATAAATATATAAGAATTAAATATCAATAGTTACTCTTTAACTAACATTAAATCATTTTCTTTTTAATAATTTTTAACCAAATATCTAATGCCAAGCTTTGAGGTAATTCAACATCATCAAAGGTAATGTATTTTCCTTCTTGAACATCATTTTTCAATACAGCATTTGCTAAAAGTCCAATCGGAACATGGTTTGTATGTTTTGCAATCATAACGGAACTGCCTCGAACATCAAAACTACCTATTCCCTTTACTATTTCATCACCTGATTGAAGATTTTTCTTGGCAATGGCCGCAACACTGTATTTAGGTTTATCACTATTGTTTAATAGAACACCTCCTCCAGTTACTACTCTATGAATCGTCTTAATAATTTCAAGATGACAAAGGTGATATGTTCTCTCAATAACATAATAAGGTCCCTCACCTAATTTATAATACCTCAATGCATCACGTTGATCTTCATCATGTTCAACAATCATAAACACACCAGCAGGTAAAGTAGAAGATAACAAATAGTCGCTGACAGGTGCTTCTAATTTTTTTGCTTTATCCGCTAAGATTGAGCCTCCATGCAACATATCATCATCTTTAAGTTTTACCAATCCTTCTTCGATAAGCTCTGCCCCTAAACCATTTGCAACAAGGACTTGTTCAATTTGAACTTTAGTTCCATCAGTAAAAGATGTGACCATCTCTAAACTTAAATTAGATTTTTTTCCCCAATATACCATATCCTCTTTTGGAGGATTTTCATTTAAAAATCCTTTAATATTGGCATAGACTAAAGGTTTAAAGCCCATAGCAAGTGCCTCTTCATGCAAAATGGCTTGCACTCCAGGCTGATCCCCTTCAGCTTCTGTAATAAGCCCTTTATCCACAAAGTAAGACCCCGTAGTCACATGGAATTCTGAGTTCATCGTTACTACAGGTATTGATGCCTTTAAGATACGATCTATTGTTTCTGTTGCATAGATAGCATCTCCGCTACATTCAACAATTAAGTCTGATTTTTCAATCAAATCATTTAGTGAGTTAGTTAGTAACGAATTTTGAGTAAATTCTTTACGCTGTCCTATATCTGTACGGGTTAATATTCCCGATACACTATAGTCTTTATGTTCTGTTAATAATTTAGATAGTCCACTTGCAATAAAACCTGAACCTATAATTCCTATATCATATGTCTTCGTATATTCTTTTGTTAAAATATCTAAACAAAGTTTTAAAGAATCCCTCCAATATGGTATTTTAAGGCTGTATGCATTGCGTATCTTTTCTTTATTTAATACACTGTAATGTGGACGTTTTGCAGGTGTTGGGTACTCCACAGTACTTATAGGCGTCACTTTACATTTTATGTGAGCCAATTCAAAAATAGCTTGTGTAAAATCATACCATGAACAATTTCCCTCATTACTATAGTGATAGGTCATCACATTATCTAGCGATGGTTTTCTTTTTAAGATTGTTAATATAGCTTTTGCCAAATCACGTGCATATGTTGGTGTCCCAATTTGGTCACAAACAACATTTAAAGCTTTTTTCTCTTTACCCAGTCTCAACATAGTATGCACAAAGTTACTACCAAAACTACTATATATCCAGGAGGTACGTATAATTATTGCCGCTCTAGGAGAAACCATACGAATAGCTTCCTCACCTGCTAATTTAGATTTTGCATAAATACCTTGTGGATTTGTAATATCATCCTCATTTATGGGTGCATGGTTCGTCCCATCAAATACATAGTCTGTCGAAACATGTATTAGCTGTATATCTTTTTCTTTAGACAATTCTGCCAATACCTGCACCGCATCTCTATTTATACTGTACGCTAGTTCTGCTTCTTTTTCTGCCCTGTCTACATTCGTATATGCAGCACAGTTTATAATAACATCTATAGTATTTTTATCCAAAAATTGTCCAAGGCTATCTTGGTCTCTAATATCCAGTGAATTTTTATTTGTAAAATAAAATTTAGTTGATGGTAGGTCATAATCATTATGCTCAATAAGAAATTGTAGTTCTTGTCCAAGTTGTCCATTTGCACCTGTAATCAAAATATTTTTAGACATAAAGATTAACCTCATAGTCAAAAGTATCTGCATTAAGCAGATTAGGCTGTTTTTTATCTTTCTCAGAAAGAAGTAATTCAGACATATCTATAGACCAATTTATAGCAAGCACTGGATCATCAAATGAAATCCCCCGGTCACTGTCTGGAGAATAATAATTATCTACTTTATACGCGAAAATTGTATCATCTTCTAGTACAACAAAAGCATGTGCAAACCCTCTCGGGACAAAAAGTTGTCTTTTATTTTTGGCTGTTAATTCTATTGCAACATACTCCCCAAAAGTAGGACTTCCCTTACGTATATCAACCGCAACATCAAGTACACTCCCTTGTATCACACGTACAAGTTTAGTTTGTGCATTGGGTGCTATCTGATAATGCAATCCCCTTAACACACCCCTTGAACTTTTTGACTCATTATCTTGACAAAAATTAACTTTAAAACCCAAAAAATCTTCCAGTATATCTTGTCTAAATGTTTCAACAAAGTATCCTCTATCGTCTCCATGAACGTCTGGTTCAATGATAATTACATCTTCTATTTTAGTTCTTATAAGCTTCATCTATTTTCCTTGTATATTTTCTGTTTTATCTATAAATTTACCCACAGCTTTTGCAGCGACCATACTTCCTAAATCATTCAAGTGTGTTCTATCGGCAAAATACTTATCATCTAAGTGTAACAGTGTATGTAAACTTAAGAATGCTCCATCATTTTTTTTCATAATAGCCGCATTTCGTTTTGCGAAATGTGTCAATGCATCACGTACAAATTGATGTTTTTCTACAAGTGGACCCCTATATGGTCCTTGTATAAGATAAAACTTAATTCCCTTCTTTTGTGCCCGCTTTGACATACGATCAACCGCTTCAAAAGATTTTGGGTTTTGTATGTTTGGCTGTGCCCCTCTCCAACGATGACCAATAATATCCTCTCCGTATATATGCAGAGGTACACTTCCTGTGCTATCAAAACCAAGGTATGTAAATTTATTTTTCATCATATGATTATTTCTCCATTCCGATTGTCTTTTAAAACAAAAAAATAAATTATTACAAGCTCTGAACATAACTAAGAAATGTTCTATAGGATTTAACTCATCTCGCATATACTTGATAAGCATCTCTGAGTCATAATTTTCATAATACCACTCGTGTGGAAAATCCGAATATTGTGCAGAATATATAATGCGCTTAAGATTCGGAAATGCATCAGTTAACTCTAATAACATTTCAACTTCTAACGCGGCAGAGCCATACACCGAAATATTCAATACACTACTTGCTTTGATGGATGTTTTATCTAACACTTCTCCATTGATATTATTGAGTCCGAGTGAAGAGCCTACTATTAAAGTATCTACTTTATCTACATCAATATTTTCACGTATAAACTTTATCTTTGCATCTAATGAAATATAATTACTTACAGGTAGAGGGTAGTGCATTGAAAAGTATACTACGTACCCCATAGAAAATATGCCAATCACAGTAAACATACTAAAAAGTATTTTTAAATAATGTGTAGTTTTCAAATCTAACCTTTCCTTAAAAATTAAAATATATAAATTCACTTTTCCTATAGAGCATAAAAATAGATAAGAAAAATAATATGGTTAGCCCCATAAAAAAAATATTTGTTTTGAATTTATTCTTTAATTGCATAGAATTAGGTAAAAATAAAATTACCATAAACGTTGCGATGAACCACCATAACAAATAGCTTTCACTCATATAGAGTTTTGACCAATTTCCCAATGTCCAACCAAATTCTTTCATGCCTTCAAAATATTTCGAGACTAAAGTTGGTATAATTACATCTCCAAAAAACATCCCCTTTAATACTTTTAGAGCGGATTCAAAATTGACTGCTCGGAAAAATATCCAAGCAATATTAATAAAGTTAAATGTAATAAACCAAGCCAATAAACTATGCATCTTAAATCCTAGCTTTCGCCATAACCTATGTGCAACTAATGCTAAGCCATGTAAAATACCCCAAAAAACAAATGTCCATCCTGCTCCATGCCAAATACCACCCAGTACAAAGGTTGTAAAAAGGTTTGTATAGGTTCGTACTTCCCCTTTTCTATTACCCCCCAATGGTATATATATATAATCCTTTAAAAATCTCGAGAGTGTTATATGCCATCTACGCCAAAAATCTTGAATACTGGTTGCTTTATAAGGTGAAAAAAAGTTCATGGGTATTTTAATGTTAAAAAGTAAAGCAATACCGATAGCCATGTCTGTATATCCAGAGAAGTCAAAATAAAGCTGAAAAGTATAAGAGAGTGATGTTACCCATGCTTCAAGCATATTTAATTTCTCTGCTACGTCAAAGCCTTGGGTCGCCCATACAGCAAAAGTATCTGCTATAATCACTTTCTTAAAAAGACCAAGTGAAAAGATAAAGAGTCCAAGTGCAATATTGTGATAGTTCTTTATTTTATTTTTAAGGTTCGAAAATTGAGGCATCATGTCCGCATGATGTACTATGGGACCTGCTATAAGTTGAGGGAAAAATGTAACAAAGACTGCATAGTTTAAAAAGTCATACTCTTTCGTTTCTTTTCTGTAACTGTCAACCAAGTAGGCTATCTGCTGAAAAGTGTAAAAACTTATCGCCAATGGAAGTGCCAAGTTCCACAACACGATTTCTGCATGAAATACCCTATTTAGATTAATAATAAAAAAGTCGGAGTACTTAAAGTAACCCAACAGGGCTAAGTTAAAAATAATCCCTATACTCAATAAAACCTTAGGGGCATATCGTTTAAACATCGTTGTGAATCCTGACAATTCTCTACCAATTCCATAATTTATAAACATAGATAATAAAATCAAAGGTAAATAATTGACATTCCACCATGCATAAAAAAACAATGAAGAAAGTACTAAAAAGACTTTACTTGCTTGTGTCCAATGCTTTTTATTGAGATAAAAATAGATAAAAAATGTAATGGGTAAGAAAAAGAATATAAATTCATAGGAATTAAATAGCAAAAGTACCCTTATTATTTTTGATGATTATACACTATACAACCTAATAGTTTCTTCATTATAAATCTTTTATTTATCACTTAAAAATATTTTAAATAATTTTAAAAACTGTTTAATATCTGAGCTATCAATTTCTCCAATATTTGCCACTCTAAAGGTATTGAATTCAGAAACTTTGCCAGGATAAATAGTAAATCCTCTCTCATGAAAATAGTCATGCATCTCATCAAAGTCAACACCTAGTGGAATAAAAATAGAAGTAATGATTTTAGAATGATTTAAATCAGCTACTAAATACTTTAATCCCATCTTTTTAAGCCCATCAGTTAAAATTATCCATGAATTTGAATATCGCTTATACCTGTTGTCTATACCCTCTTCTTTAGCTTCTGTAATAGCCTGTTTTAATGCATAGAGTGTCTGTACAGGTGGAGTAAATCTCATCTGATGTGACTTGATAAAATTCTCATATTGAGCAAATAGATTAAGATAGAAGTTTCTAGGCTGTATATTTTTTAATTTATTGAGTATTTTTGTTTTAGCAATTACAAAACCTACACCTGCCATTCCTTGGATGTTTTTATTTGAACTTGCACAAAGATACGCTATATTCTGCTTTTTCATATCTATTGGCAAAGCTGCATAAGAACTCATGGCATCAACTATTAATTCTACTTTATATTTTTTAGCCAATGAACCAAAGTCATCTAAACTATTCAACAACCCAGTTGTTGTTTCATTATGTATCATTACTAAATGGGAAATATTCTTATTTTTTTTAAGAATTTTTTCTAATTTTTTCAAGTCTATTGGTTTTGTTAGGGAACTCTTAAACTCTATATAACTCATTTTATAACTATTTACAATTTGACATACACGATTACCATAAGCACCATTATTAACTACCACTACCGTTTTATCATGAGGTATGACTGATGATAATACAGCTTCAACAACTGCAGTTCCGCTACCTCCAAAAAGTACTGTTGTATATTTTTTGGGATTTGCGACAACCCTTGTAAGCTCTGTAGACACGTACTCCATAAGGTCACCAAACTCCTTTTCTCTAGGGCAAATATCTGGGATTACTTGTGCCATTTTTACAGAGTGTGTCGTGGTAGCCGGACCTGGGTTTAAAAGTACATTACGCTTGAAAGTCTGTGCAATTGTTCTTAGCACATTTTTTCGAATATTTGTACTACTGATACCCTTCGTTCTAGGAAAAATTAATAATTTCTCCTTTTTAATATTATTAAAATTATCATCCCCATGAACCAGTAAATCAATATTGTACTTTTCCAATATACTATCATCCAATGCCCAAGGTACAGATACTACTTGATCAACATATTTAATTGCTTTCAATATTTCTTTTCTAGATTCAAAATCAAGTTCAGGGTTATAACCTTTTTTTACTAAAATCTCTTTATCAGTCGTTAATCCAACAATGACAGTTCCATACTCTGAGGCTTTCTTCAATAAACGTATATGTCCATGGTGTATAAGTGTTGCAGACATATCTACCATAATTCTTTTCCTACTCATTTAAAGTCCTTTATTTTCACAATCTCAAGCGGAGGTCTAGGTGTCTCGTCGTCCACGCCACACTTCACACAAAGAAACTTCAGTCCTGAAGTAGCCTGTATCTTTTCAAAGATTGTTACAAACTTTTCTAAGTCAGTAATCATCCCATCTATATCCTCCATACCTGAGCTCTTAGCAATATCTATGTAATCTACATGTGATTGGTAGGTGTTTTGACCACCTGTTGACTTGTTACTTTCGTTGTCAAAAAGAAGATAAGTAAGATTGATATCTTGGTATCTTCCTGCTGTTGTCATACCACCCATGTGCATAACAAACTCTGCATCTCCACCACAAACAACCACTTTTTTACCAGCCATCGCAGCACCAAGTCCAAGACTCAACGCACCGCCCATATTACCTGCCATATAAAAGTTGTTTGTATCTGGCATAAATGAGTACATTTCTCGTGCTGTGTTTCCTGTTGTACCTATGAACAAGGTATCTGTTCCAGAAAACATTTCATTCATTTTCTTTAGAAAAAGTGAACGTGGCACATATGCACTCAAATCTAACTTATGCTCAGCCAAAAGATCTACTTTTGTGAAAGTGTCTTTTTTTAGAACAATCATTCTAGCTTCATTATCACAAATACCAATCTGGTTGATAGCTTTATTTATATCATTTTGATCTAAAATATCATATCCATACCCATAAGCCTCTATAAGTAATGGGAGTTCTGTAGACAAATGCTGATGCTGGATTTCACTGTCGCCTTCCTTGTAGGTTCTCCAGCTACTGATTATAGGGAAAGTTATACCATAGGGCTTCAAAAGGCTTGTAATACAGGAACCCATATTGGTCAGACCTGAGGACTGTACAATAACAATAGGTGTTTTACCTGAGATTTTTAGCCCTGCAGCTACAGAACATGCTACTGCTTCACTCGCACAGGGAATATATTCAATCATATTGTTATTTATTGCTGCATTAATCACATCTTTCGCGAAACTACATGGGACTACACATAGGTGTGAATAGCCATTTTCAATCAACGCATTTACGAATCTATTAGTCTCTAATGCCATTACTTTATCCTTTTCCAATTCTTTATATCAAAAATATTTTCTTTTACTTGATAATGCATAATAATTTCTATCTCATTAGCACTCATACCATTGTACTTCGATGTAAATACGTCAAGAGTCCTATTTAAGTCATTTTTAATTGGGTCTATATCATCTATATCACATCCATTTTCTAAAACAGAACAAATCACTACTGGCACATCAGAGTTCGACATTAAACGATCTGACGTCTTTATCGCTCCTGATGTATCAAAATCTTTAATTAGCAATATAGGATTGATATATCCATTTTGCATTCTGTACCCATAGCGAGTATTTGGTGCCAAATTAAATGATTTTGGGAAATTTGTATTTTCTCTATTTACTGTTCCATGATCGGATACAATAATAATTTTAGTCTGATCATATACCTTCTTCTTTTTTAAAGACAAAAGTATCTCTCCTATTTTCTCCAATGACTTATAACTTTCAATGTAAACAGAACTTGGACCTTCAGTTTCTCCATTTTTATCTATAATATTTGGATAATGTGGCATTTGGAGGTGTAAATATTTTAAAGTTTTATGTCTACTATTCGTAGTAAGTGATTCTTCCAATATGTTAAGTAAAGCCCAATGACTAATCTTTGAACTAATACCTTTTAGTTTTTTTCTTTTCGCAGCATTTTTCAAACCCCAATTCCCATTATTATACACGGAGTCTTTTCGAAAAAAAGGCACTATTTTAAATAATGACAATTTCAATAACATAATAGCTTCAAAGTTTTTAATTTCACTATCATTTATCTTTTTCTTATTTCCTAAATAATAATTACCATAATTAAACTTCGGAATATTTACTTTTTTATCTATATCAACAGAGTACGCAGGGTGGAAAAAAGTTAAGTCCCATTCTTTAGGTATAAAAGCATTGGATAAGATATGATATGCTTTTTTAATTTTTTCCTGTAATGACACACTGTCTCTACTATTCATGGCCCCATTTGTAAATTGCCGGCCCCCAAACATGGAATGTATTGATGACCAAGTATTGGTGCCAATAGTTGCAACATTTCTGTACCTGACAAATCCTTCATAGTTCTTAAATATATCTTTTCTCTCTTTCAAGACTTTTTCCAAGTCTCCTCCAGAATAAGCATCCAATAAAAATATAAGAACATTTTTATCTTTCGAAAATGCGAGTGTTGTATTGAGTTCATTTTGAAATGCCCGTAATTCTTCTGTATTTCCAACTTCTTTATTGTCTTTTTCATTAAAGCCACTATTTATAATTGAAAATGATAAAAGCATCAATAATACCATAATCAATATCTTCTCAATGATTGCCTTGTAATAGCGTAAAACAAATGCCAAAAGAACAAAGAAAACTAACAATAAAACTACCTCTAGGTATTTTTGGCTTGTTGTAACAAATAACGTTGATGAAGTATCAATAAAAACAAAATGATCCATAAGTCCATAGTCTTTTACCAATACAAAAGAATACAATATTGATAAAGATAAGATATACACACCTAATAATGTGAATAGCACTCTAAGGTTTTTTGAACTTATACTGTAGATAAATGAAACAATACCCAATCCCATCAATAAACCTAATAATGACTTTGGTATAAAATCTTTATAAGTCAATAAAAAATCTTCACCATCCCCATATAAGAGTATGGGATTTACAAGTAAAAATAATAAGAAAAGAGAAATAAATGTTACGATAAATAATCTATAAGAAGTATAAGTCTTCTCTAGAAAAATGGCTTTACTAACCCCAATGCGTATCGTTAGAAAAAGAAAGATAGTTAGTAAAATAATGATAGTATTTTCCTGTAGATACTTTAAAGAAAAAAGGTTAAATATACCAAATACTGTATCTATGATTAATATCAATACAGCTACAAATAGCAGTAATATAAAACTAAAAAAGCTTCTATTTATATGTACTGTATTACTCGCATAGTGCAAGAAAAACAGTATGTTAATATATAAAAACAATACTATGGACTCATAGCCAAAAAGTAAATTACCCTTATCTAAGTTAAAATGGAAAATTCTATCTAATGTCAATATAAACAAGAATATAATAAACCATTGAGGTACAATTAACATGTGATATGCCTGATTAAACCTTTCAATATTCATCCAACTTTTTTTCACGAAGATTGAGCCCATTTTTGTTCTCAAGCTAGTGCCTAAATTAAGTTTTTTTTCAATTATATTTTTAAATAAAGAAAAAATATTATTCATCGTCCAATACAATAATAGACCTGAAGATTCACTATATAATACAATTAAAAATATAAACGCTAAAGCAAAAAGTTGTACCTTTTCAGACTTACTCAGAAACTCAATATAAATATACGCTGACAATAAATTTACAAGGGTCATAATAATTGGGAGTATATTTATATCATACAACAAATGATCCGCTGCCCCAAGATCTTTCAGTATCCCAAAAACAACCCCATTTAGTGGTTCAAAATTTGAAAGTAGATGAAATGCAGCAAAGAAAAATGGAATTTGGATTAAAAAGCCTACTGATGCTTTGACGGAAGATAATGGGTGATAAGCATATCTTCTATAAATTGTTTGAATATAAAAGTGTCGCTCTTGCCCCTTGTAGTGTCTTTTGATATTACTTATTTCTATTTTCATTTTACTTTGAATAATTTGATCTTTAAACTTCCACCTTTCTGCCATATAATAAAGTGGTAAAAGTATTATATTAACAACGATACTTAAGATAATAATAGCCCAACCATAATTATCTGTAATGGCATATGAAAACTCTAAAATACTCTGCATCAAGAATTCTAACGGATAAATAAAAACCATATATAATGTGTGCATATTTATCTCCCTATGATTTCAATGATTTGTTTTGCTGCAACATTACCTGCAATAGCAAAGTTAAAAAGAGACTCATCTCTTATCTTCCTCATGTCAATAATATTTTCAGAAACTAAAGTATCTCTAATAATCTCAGGGAGACTAATAATACTATCATGATTAACAGATATGGTGTGTTTTCTTATCATCATGCTTTCCCAAATTTCTTTTTCAACATCTTCTGCCTCTAGTCCACCTTTTTCTAGTTTAGATTCAATGACAACGACAGGTTTCTCAAAAACAAACATAAAGTCAAAAATAATACCAGAAACATCGCTAATTAAGATGTCAGCTTTTCCCATTGACTCTTCACCTGAAATATTCGTATCAATTGTCAAGTTTGTATACACTTTCAGTTCTTTTTCTATCCCAGTCATTAGCTCTTTTTGAGATACATACATTTGAGGATGTGGTCTTAAAATAACTTCATAATCTTCATCCAATAATACTTTAATGAATGTAATATCAAACTTTTCTAACATCCCATTGCTACCCCATGTAGGAGCGATTAAAACAACTATCTTATCTTTTTCTTTAAGATACTTTTCCTTATTCTTGCTCATTACATCATAATAAGTCAATCCAGTTTTAAATAGTACTTTGACAGGTAAATTTCTTTTTATTTCTAGCAACCTAATACTTTCAATCTGATGTAGCCCTGAACACATAACTGAATCAAAATAATCAAATGCAAACTTTTTGTATATTAGGGCATCCGTTGGTGCATGTATTAGGTGTACATAATGATTAACATATTTGGAGCGTTTAAGATGCATAATGTCTAACTGCGGTGTCGTCATTACCATCACTTTAACTTTAATGTGATTTAGTAATGTAAATGCACTTAAGTCATTACCTATAAATCTCGAGCGCAAAAACTGAAAACTTGTTTCTAAACCTGGGTCATCAGTGCTTGCTGTGTAGTAAGCACTCTTTATCTGCATAGTCTCCAAAGCTTCAATAACAGGTAAAAAGACATTCCAGTAATTGCCTCCTTCTGAATAAAAAAGTATATCTATACCTTCTAAATCCCTTAAGCCCTTGTCAATCTTCCCACCCAGTATAAATGCCTTTACCTTATAGTAAACCCCTTTGATAAAGTAAATAAATGTAGCAATAACACCCATAATGAAATATAAAAGCATACTACCTGTACCTGGATCTAAATACGCGAAGGATGGAGAGATGATCAAAAGAAGAAGGATTATAATTTTAAGCATCAATTTACTTTGTACCTGGAATCAATTCTAAAATTTCTTTTATAGGCATACAGTCTGGTTCAGCTTCAAATGTCCTTTTGTTTTTCAAAATAGACTTCGCGACACTTATCATCCCTGGGTATGCCGCTCTTAACATATGATTTGCATATATTACTACATTTACACCCATCTGTGTAAACTCCTCAGTCGTCACTTCATTAAATGATGTAGGCACAACAATAACAGGTGTTACACTATCTTCTACCCTAAATTTTGTTACAAATTCTATAATTTCCGCAGGATCTTTTAACCTTGAGTGAATCATTATACCATCTGCACCAGCTTTTACATAAGCATTGGCACGGCATAATGCGTCTGCCATACCTGCTTCTAAAATGAGTGACTCAATTCGTGCAATTATCATAAACTCTTTAGTAATTTGTGCAGATTTTCCTACTTTTATTTTATGGCAAAAGTTTTCTATACTATCTTGTGTCTGGGAAACATCATTACCGAACAGAGAATTCTTTTTAAGTCCAGTTTTATCTTCTATAATCACTGCACTAACCCCTGTTCTTTCTAAGCTACGTACAGTAAATTCAAAATGTTCTGCCTTCCCCCCAGTATCCGCATCATATATCATTGGCTTAGTTGTTACTTCAAATATTTCGTTTATTGTCATCAGTCTTGCGGTAGTATCAACTGCTTCAATGTCTGGTTTACCTTTTGATGTAGAATCAGTTAAAGAACTTGACCACATACCATCAAAAGTAACTACTTTCCCATCATTCAATACTTCACTTGCATTTTCTACAATAAGTCCACTAAGTGCATTATGTGTTTCCAATATCTTCACAATTGGTTTTGCTCTTATAAGTTTACGTAATCTCCCCAATCTAGCTGAAGTAGTGATACCTAGTTTACGCATTGTGTCTTTTATTTCCAAATCATTGATATTACTCTTATACGGGACTTCAATAAGCCTGCCTCCCCACGTATCTAGTAACTTTATAACTTCATCTCTATACTTATTTTGAGAATTTGTTAGCCAGTCATCCCCATGTACGACAAAGTCTGGTTGTATTTTTTGAAGATTCTCTTTATATGATGCAGTATTTTGTACTACTACTCTTTCTACTAATGAAAGGTTTTCTAATACCTCTTTTCTATCTTTATAATCTAAATAAGGAATATCATTGAGTTCTCCACATGCTTTTAACGACAGAAGTCCCACAGTCACCCTCCCTAATTGTGACGCTTTCTTTAAAATATTTATGTGCCCCGAATGTAATAAATCAGCTATTAAACTCACGTATACTGTTTTCATGAATACTATCCCCCTACTTTGTATAAAATAATCATGAATTTTAGCTAAATTAGACTAAAATACCTATTTGTAGTATTATACTTTTATCAAAAATCAATTAAATTCAATGTATTATTTCAATATATGTGTAAAAAAATAAACTACTAAACAAAGGGGTGTCAAATACTTATGGAAATACTAAACCTCATGCGACCACAGCAATATATTAAGAACCTCTTTATATTTCTACCATTATTTTTTGCATTACAAATTACAAATATATCTCTCTTTTTTAATGCACTTATTGCTTTTATTGCTTTTTCCTTAACAGCAAGTGCGATTTATATACTTAATGATTATCATGATATAGAAGAAGATAAGCTTCATCCAAAGAAAAAAAAACGACCATTAGCATCAGGAGCTATTTCTAAATCACAAGCTATCTTAATTATGTTATTACTATTTTTCGTTGGATCAACACTAATGGTTACACTTCCTAATCATGCGATACTTATATTAACAGGATATATTATTCTCAATATTGCATACAGTTTTAAATTAAAACATATTGCCATACTTGATGTAACTATAATTGCTATAGGTTTTGTTTTACGTCTCTATGTTGGAGCAGTTGTCACACATATTGAACTTTCTATGTGGATAGTCATTATGACATTCTTACTTGCTCTTTTTATGGCACTAGCTAAACGAAGAGATGATGTACTTATCTATTTAGAAACTGGTAAAAAAATGCGTAAAGTTGTTGATGGATATAACTTACAATTTTTAGATACTGCTATGGCTATCATGGCATCAGTTGTTATTGTTGCATATACGATATACACTACATCAACAGAAGTAGTGGAAAGATTTCATAGTGAGTATCTCTATGTAACCGCATTTTTTGTAATTCTTGGTATTATGCGATATTTACAAATTACATTTGTATTAGAAGATAGTGGCTCCCCAACTAAAATTGTACTTAAAGATATATTTATGCAAGTAACCATTTTTGCATGGGCTACTACATTTACGTGGATACTTTATTAATATGTTAATACTAAAATATATACTTTTTGCGATAGTATCAACTTTATTTAATTTATTATTTCAATATTTAAGTTTTTTATTTTATTCACAAACTGCAGCACTATATATAGCAATGCTTATTGGTACATTAGCCGGATTAATTGCTAAATATATTCTCGATAAAAAATTTATTTTTTATCATACACCAACAGATAAAAAAGACGATGTAAAAAAGTTTGCTCTTTATTCTTTCATGGGAGTATTTACAACTATGATATTTTGGGGGACTGAAATTACATTTGATTACCTATATTCTCATCCAAACTCAAAATATATAGGTGCTACCATAGGATTAACGATAGGTTATGTTATTAAATATTTTTTAGATAAAAAATTTGTCTTTATCAACAATCACAAGGTGCTATAATGGGATTAATGAGTTGGGGACGATATCCTAATATTAAAAATACTATCTTTAAATATCAAACAAAAAAAGAATTACAAAAAATTATTCATAACCATCATGAACTTATTCCTTATGGTAATGGACGTAGTTACGGAGATAGTGCATTAAGTAATAATATTATTCATATAAAGCCTCATGATTATTTCATAGGTTTTGATAAAGAACAAGGTTTACTTCATCTTGAAGCTGGTGTTTTACTTTCAGAAGTTTTAGAAGCTTTTGTACCAAGAGGTTGGTTTTTACAGGTTACACCAGGAACAAAACTGATTACAATAGGTGGAGCAATCGCTTCAGATATCCACGGGAAAAACCACCATGTAGGAGGTTGTTTTTCAGAATGTATAAAAGAGTTTGAACTAATGCTCCCTGATGAAAGTGTAGTTATATGTTCTAAAAAAGAAACACCTGAATTATTTAAAGCAACCTGTGGAGGTATGGGACTTACTGGTGTTATACTCAGTGCAAAAATATATCTTAAAAAAATAAACTCACAATATATTGCTCAAACCACTATAAAAACTAAAAATCTTAAAGAGACATTTGATGCTTTTGAGAAATATGGACACCAACCCTATTCTGTTGCATGGATTGACTGTTTAGCAAAGGGGAAACATCTCGGTAAATGTTTACTCATGGTTGGAGATTTCAAAAATGATGGGAACCTAAAATATAAAAAGAAAAAACAACTCTCTATTCCTTTTAATTTCCCTTCATTTGCACTCAACAAACTTAGTGTAAAAGCATTTAATTGGCTTTACTATAATAAAGTGAAGAAAAGTGTTTCACAACAAACTGTAGATATCGATACTTTCTTTTATCCTTTGGACTCTATAGAACACTGGAACCGCATATATGGGAAGAATGGTTTTACGCAGTATCAATTTATTCTTCCCAAAGGCAATAGTTATCAAGGTTTAGAAGAGATACTTAGTGCCATAGCAACATCAGGAAAAGGATCATTTCTTGCCGTATTAAAACTATATGGTAAAGCAAATGAGAACTGGCTTTCATTCCCAATAGAAGGCTACAGCCTTGCTTTAGACTTTAAAATAGAAAAAGGCTTATTTAAACTACTTGATCACCTCGATGAGATTGTTGTTAAATATAATGGTCGTATCTATCTTACTAAAGATGTAAGAGTGAGTAAAGAAACTTTTGAGCAAGGTTACCCCGATATTGAACAATTTAGGACATTTAGGAAAAAAAATATGATGGATATAAAATTTCAATCATATCAATCTGAAAGAGTAGGAATATAAAATGAGTTATATATTAATTATTGGTGCGAAAAGTGATATT
>Ga0256824_10000083_pt1 | contig 29678 bp, 22 predicted proteins | sample CV67metaG_FD_191570 | JGI IMG/M metagenome (GOLD analysis project Ga0256824, IMG submission 191570) | Hydrothermal vent microbial communities from East Pacific Rise, Pacific Ocean - CV67 | ecosystem: Environmental > Aquatic > Marine > Hydrothermal vents | place: Pacific Ocean: East Pacific Rise...
AGTTAATCATAGCCTTGATGTTTGCAGCATCTGCATCAGAAACAACAGCTGGGCTGTTTTGATCACGACGAGTTGCAGCATCTTGTTTAGTTAAAATATGGCTTCTAAACGCTTTACCACGTTTAATCTGACCATTTTTCTTAACCTTAAAACGCTTTACAGCGCCTTTTACCGATTTCATTTTAGGCATCGATTGGCTCCTCTTGTAAAATTCTCATTATTGAGAACGGGATTATACCCAAATAATTCTATAATCATGCTATAATCACTTTATGAATGCAATTAAACATGTACAAAATGCCATAGACGAGTTAGATGCAGAGGTTCAAAAACTTCTTTTAGATTGGAGTGTCCCTCTGAATGAAAAAGACAATATTATGCTTCCAAAGCTTCAAGTGAAAAAGGTTTTACTCCAAACACTTGAAGATTTAGAGTACTTAAAAGCACATCCACCTAGACCAAACCAAGCCTGTGGTATCTCTAAATATAGAGAAGATTAAAAGAGAAATTACTCTTCATTGAGTAACTTCACTTTTAGTAAAATATTTTCCTCTTTTTGAAGGTCTACATGGACTAAGTAAATCTCAGTAGATTGAGATTTCAGCCTTGCCTCAGACTTGTATACCCTAAAACTATTGACATCTCCGAGACAATCAACCACAAACTCATCATTTACACCAAAAGGGTACTCTTTAAACTCTTTTAATGACTCTAACCTATAGAGCTTCTTCTCTTTAATAACATAGGCTACATAAGGATTGTAAATTTTATGCAGAGAGTGTGAGGTCTGCATAAATACTATATCTTCTTCTGAACCTAAATTTTTAATCTTAAGTGATTTGGCATGTGCTAAAGAGTAGTCCAAAAAGAGTACCCTTTTTCGTAACTGTTGTGCACTTATCTTGGTGAGTTCGTTAGCATAAAACTTGTTAGAACGGTTCAAAGAGGCATAACTCTGGTACAAAAAAACAACCATGACTGAGAGTATACTAATGGAGACCATTAACTCTATAAGTGTAAAACCCTTTCTCATGGCATACTTATCCTCAGTAATGATACAGAAGAGTCATCCATCTTTAAAGTGCTTCTACCTATCTCAAAAACAAGACCAGAGTTCACTTGAGGCTCACTCTCTTGATCTAACTCAGAATCTTCTTCAAATTCACTCATATCAATAGAGTCTAAATCTTTATAAATTATCTTAACCTTAGTATCTCGAAGCTCTTGATTTAGCTTGCTTTCTAGTCTAAAATCTCTAGTCAAATCATAAAGAGTTAACTCTTTGTCTCTAAGCCCATACTCATTATTTGCGACAAAAAGAGAGACATAACTGTTAATTTTACTTTTTGCACTCAGCGAAGCAAATATGTGTGTGTTATTCGCAAACATCTGAATAAGTGCTGCAATAACAACGGAAATAATAACAACGGCTATCATAACTTCTATAAGAGTAAAGGCTTTACGCATGCCCTAAGCCGATACGTATCGCTTCATCTAAAGAGGTCTCCGAATTTAAAAGCATCTCTTGAAGCTGTAAAGAGATTGTTTTAAGTCCCTCTTTTTCTAACTCTTGCTTAATGGTATGCTCGTCAGTAGTTGTTTTGAGCAGGTCTTTGAGTCTGTCATTCATAACAACAAGTTCGCCAATAGAACGACGACCAGCATAACCACTGTAGTTACAGGCTTTACACCCCTCTGCTTTAAAGACCTTTGCACCATGAGGAATACTATAATCATCTGCAAACTTTTCGGCTACATTGTCTTGAACCTTACACTCATCACATAACACACGTACAAGTCTTTGTGCTAAAATACCTAACAATGAAGAGGAGATTAAAAAAGGCTCTATACCCATATCTGCTAAACGTGAGATTGTTGCTGGAGCTGAGTTTGTATGCAGAGTTGAGAAGACTAAGTGACCTGTTAAGGCTGCACGAATAGCAATAGAGGCTGTCTCCTCATCACGAATCTCCCCTATCATAATAACATCAGGGTCTTGACGCAAAATTGAACGCAGTGCTGAGGCAAAAGTAAGACCTGCTTTCTCATTCACTTGAATCTGAGAGATATTATCTGATTTGTACTCAACAGGATCTTCAACCGTAATAAGGTTTTTCTGAGGCTCCTCAACTTCACGTAAAAATGAGTGCAGAGAAGTTGTTTTACCACTACCCGTTGGTCCAGTTACAAGGATAATACCATGCGATGAACGGAGTAGTTTTTTTACATCATCTATAAGGGAAGCATTAAAGCCCAGTTCTGAGATTTGAGGTATTTGAGAGCTCTGCATCAGTAGACGCATAACCACACGTTCACCATAAAAAGTAGGCAGTACAGAGACACGAATATCCAGAGTCTCTCCTGCTATTTTTATCTGTGTTCGACCATCTTGAGGGATACGTTTTTCAGAGATGTCAAGGTTTGATATAACCTTGATACGACTTACAATAAGATTAACTATTTTTTTATCTAAGTCTGCATTTTTGCTTAACATCCCATCGACACGAAAACGTACCTCTCCCCGTTTTTCTTGTACTTCTATGTGAATATCTGAGGCTCTTTTTTTCACTGCTTGGTAAAAAAGCGCATTCACAAATTTAATAATTGGAGCGGACTCCTCAGAAGTTAAAATATCACTAGATGTTCGTAAGAAGTCAGTAAGTGATATATCTTCATCACCCCCTAATTCATCCGAATCTTCTTGCATACTCTCCATTGTTTTGTCAGTACGTAACTCTAAAAAGCGGTTGTAGAGTCTGTCGTAAGAGTCCTCATCAAGCAGATGAAGTGGGTACTTGTTAGAGAGTTTTGTGTAGTAGTTAGAAGCTTGTGCAAAGTATCTCTCACTCATAAATGCAGAGACAACACCCTCTAATTCACTAAAAAGAAGGTAATTTTTGACACTAATATCTGTACTTAACTCCTCTGGCTCATACACCTCAAGTTTTAAGTCATGCAGAGGGTCAAGGTTTAGCATTACTCTTCGCCTAGGTCAAAATCTTCTTCAACCACAACAGGAGAGTTTTCACTGCTTTGCTTGTTTCTCTCCTCAAGTTTTTGAAAAACCTCTTTATTATAGTTTTTTTGAATCTGGGAGAGAACACCTAGTTCTTGTTGTAGTTGTGAGAGTTTTTCACTCTTGTCTATAACATAAGGAGTGAGAATAACTACTAAATTATCCTCTTCACGAATGATTGATTTAGAGGAAAAAAGAAGTTCTCCAATCCAAGGTATATCTCCTAAAATTGGCACTTTACTTATGGCATTTCTCTCATAAGTTTTCACAAGACCACCAATAATAATACTCTCACCATGGCGTAAAATTGCTTGAGTTTTTACCTCTTGTTTTGACGTTACAGGTTGTCCTGTCTCATTTTTTGAGCCATCATCTAAAATATTTTCTAAGACTGCCTCAACATCAAGTGTAACCTTATCCATAGAAGAGACGCGTGGTTTAATTTTGAGTTTAAGACCGACATCTTCACGTTTGTATGATGCGGTAGTACTTCCAGCCACAGAGGTTTGCCCTGAAGAGATAGAGATTGTTTTACCCACATAAATAGAGGACTCTTTGTTGTTTACACACAAAATAGAAGGGTCTGAAATAGCCTTTGAAGCACCGTGAGACTCAAGAAAGTCTATTGTAGCACCAAGTGCTAAAGCACTTCTTGCACCACTACCAATGCTTCCTAGGTGGTCTAGAACACTTTTAGAAGCGAGTGCAGTTAAATCTGAAGAACCAAAGTTAGCACTCATTGCATAGAGTCCAGAAGAGGAGACATCTCCCCCTGCAAAACCGTACTTTATTCCTATGTTTTCTGAACTGTTTTTATTGATATCTACGATTCTTGCTTGTATATAAACCTGATACTTCTCTTTATCAAGCTCATCAATAATCATCTTAATACCCTTGATTATCATAGGCTCACCAATAGTAATAATAGCATTTATCTCTTCACTAGCCGAGATATTTGGCTTCATTGCAGGATCTGCAAAAATCTGTTTAGAGATAATCTCATTGAGGGATGCCAGTACTGCTTTAGCCTCAGAGTTTTTAAGCTCAAAAATCTGTACTGTCTTGTTAATGTGAGACTCTACATCAAGTTTTTTTACAAGTGCTTCAATTTTAGCAACATTAGCAGCAATTCCAACAACAATAATCCCATTAATATTATCATCTAAAACAATTTTAACTTTTTGAGAAGCTACTTTTTCGTTAAAGAGTGATTTTGCGATGTCGACAAGTCTAGTTTGGAGTTTTTTTACTTCTGTATGTTTAATAGGGATGATTTTAACTATAGTTCTATTGTTTGTGTCAATATCGCGAATAACTCTTTTAATGGTTTCAATGTTTTTAGGATAATCTGTGATTAAAAGAACATTACTCTCTTTCATAGTCATAAGTTTGGCAGTTTTTGAGATAAGGTAACGTATTTTTGCCGCAACAATATCTACATTTTCACCTCGAATTTTGATAGACTGAGTTACCATCAAAGAGCCGTAAAGTTTTTTACCAGAGCGGACTACTTGTGCATTGTGCTTTGCTGCTTCGGTAGAACGTACAACCTCATAGATAGAACCTTTTTGAATAAGAGTAAAACCTTTTGACTCTAAAACAGAGACCAAAATACCCATAAGCTCATCGTCATAAATAGCACTACTGCTCACAAAGTTAACCTTACCCGTCACCTTATGGTTTATAAGTATGTTTTTCTTTGTTGTCTTAGAGATTAAAGCAATGAAGTCATTTATCTCTAGATTTGAGAAGTTTACATTTACCTTCTCTCTTGCCGATAGGGAGAAAACAAGTACACTCACCAAAACAATAATTTTAATTAATCTCATACACTAACTCCACTTCTTGATTATTTCTCATAACGACGATCTGCATCGTCTCTATTTTACTTATATTTTTATAGATATTAAGGGCATCGCGGTATGATTTTAGATCCACATTATTTGCCCTTATAATTACATCGCCTCTTTTAAGTCCAAGAGATGCAAACTTAGAATTTTCTCTTATTTTAATGACCTTAAAGCCTTTAATTTTTCCATACTCTTTGACTTCTGTTATCGATATATCTTTCCAGATCTCTCTAGGGTGTTTTGAGTAGTACATTATATCACTTCTAGCAACACTTTTAGCATCACTACTCTGCGCAACTCGAGTCACTTTACTTATGGACGATTTACCTTTTTTAGGCTTTACTAAAGAGAGTATATACTCTTTGGAACCCTTCGTAAAGATAGCACTATCTATAAGAATCTCTTTAAGTGTATAGCCTGAGAATCTCTCCCCAAGTGCAATAATAGTAGTTTTTCTACTATTAGATTTGAGAGATACTATGGCATATCCTTGTGTTGCATTGCCATAAAGACCTTTTAAAATCATATTTGTAATACTAATACTACTAGAAGTGTCTGTTGTCTGGACTTTAGTTTCCACAACGGCAATAACTTTATTCTCTAAGATATTTTTAAAATCTACTCGCTGGTATTTTGGTTGGTAGTTCTCTTTAATGTTAAGCTCAACACCATCACTAGGCAAGTACCACCAAAGTGCTAAAGAGATAGCTTTTGCAAGGGCTAAAAGGATGAGAAGTTTTGTAAAAATCTTCAGAAGTGTTGAGTTAGAAAGTTTTGACATAACTATACCCTCCATCTTCAGATTTGACGAGATTTCCTAACGTGGATTTATAGTTTTTAAGCATTAACTTGGATGGTTCAAGTGTTATTTGCACTAAGTTTTCTAAAATAGTATACTCCATCTCTAAAGAACCAAATTCGCCCTGCGCACTCCCTGTAACGTGGAGAGGGTTAAGTACGCTATAACTTACATCAATAGTATTGACTCTAAGTGGTACAAAACTCTCTGCGGCACTTGAGAGGAGTATATCTTGCACATTCACAGAGTTATAGAGTTCAAATATATTGACTTCTAAGTTTGCTACCTTTGCACTATCTACCCCTTTATAGGAGATATTTGCATGAGAGAGTTGCAGTGAAAAACCACTATCAACTGCCTCTTCGGCTGATATAACTACACCCTGTTTTTGTAACTCTTTTTCTAAAAAGTAGTAGATACTTATTTTTGGAGTGAAGTAGATAAACGCAGCCATAAAAAAGAGTGCATAGACTAAGAAAATCGAGAGTTTTTTTACCATTTTATCTCCATTTTAAAGCTCACTCGATCTTTAGAAAGTTTTTTAATTTTCATACTTGTTATGTTATACGAACTATTTAAGAGTTTACCCATAAGCACGTTAAGAGCCTTTTTATCCATACTTTGTGAACTCAGCTTTACATTTGATTTTTTCTCATTTTTTATGATGTTTGCTTGGCGCACAGCACTCAGCGCTAAAATACGTCTTAGAGAGTTAGTGAGTTTTTTCCTGTCGGCATAAGTACTTTTAAGAGCACTTAAATTTACTGCAAGCTTGGATATTTTTGCATACTCCTCTTTAGCTTCTACTAAATCACTTTTAATACTCCCTAACCTAAAGGCTAAAAAAACCACAAAAAGAATCAGAAGGAGTCCTACATATAGAGGGTTTATACGATTCATAAAACTATCTCCAAGTGCCAACTACCTGCTTTAAAAGAGTCTTTAAATGCAATACCCTTGAGTTTAAGAGCTTTTTTAATACGGAACTCTTGCCCTTTAGAGACACCACTAAAAACCACGTTAAGCCTAGCATTTTTAAGTTCTAAAATAGAGATTTTCTCATTTGAATTTAATTTTAATGCTAAAAGAGTGGCTACTGTTTTGCGTAAATTCATCTGCTTTGTATGGATGAAGTTATACTTCTTAAACATCGCCTCATTTTGAAACATGGTAGATTTGAGTTTATACTTTGTAAAAAGTTTCTCTTTTGCATTTTGTATATCTGAAACTTTTTGAGATGTAATGATGTACTCACTCAAAATAAGGAGTGAAATAACGAGTACAACAGCCGCTATTTTGTAAAGACTTTTGTTGTCAACAATATGTCCAAACTGCTGCAAGGTTATACTATGTTTCGAGAGCTCTATATCTTTGAGGTTCAGTGTTTCATTTGACTCTACCCATGAACGGGGAACCATCGTCAAAAGACCATCTTTAAGGTAAAGAGACTCCTCTTGACTTACTATTTTACTCTGTGAGATACCACTGAGTTCACTCTGCGCAAAGTAAACATTTGCCACTAAAGCCACGTTAGCACCCTGTTTTGTAAGCGTATCTAAAATGACCTTGTCTTCATAAGCAAATATATAGAACTCATCGTCACTCTTATAAGCACTGTAGCTGTAACTACCCTCAGGAAGAATATCTTCAAAGAGAGAAGGGAGAAGTTTTTTTACATCTCGCACATACTTTACCGGTAGAGAGACTCTCTGTACCCAGTACAAAGAGGGGGAGAGAACCACATTAAGCTTCTCTTTTGCTTGAAGACTCAAAGCAACTTGAGAGTTCGGGTCTAAAAAAATTGTTTGATGTTTACTCTTAAAGTTCATAAACAAAATTTGACCCCTTTTTACTGTCCATATTGTACTCAAATACAATTCTAGCACTCTGCTTGTTCTGCATGACCTCGACAACCACGTTAATGTGTCTTTGAGGTTTACAAGTAGCATTATACTTCTTTTCTAAGCTTTTTTTCTCTGTTTCACTCAAAGAAGCACAAAAATCCACGTTACAGTTACTACTCTGCTCTGTACTCTCTTCATTTTGCTGCTCATCTTCAACATAGACTACATCACTCGCCCATATTGTGTCTCGCACACTGCTACTCATACAGTTTAAATCTAACGAGTAGTTGTTGTCTGAAGTAAAATAAAAAAGATTTTTGAAGTTGATTTTGTCAATTTTATTGTCATGGTAGGAGAGTTTGTAAAACTCATTAATCTCTTTGAGGTTTTCATACGAGCTAATGTAGTTGTTAGACTCTTTAAAAAGGAGTGGTTTTTCATAGATTATATTTGTCTTATAATCCTGTTCTAACCTCTCTCCTCTCACAACATCAAATAGCATATCGACATACTCTAAGCCTATCATTCGACTCTCAAAGTAACTCTCTAGTGCCGCTTTAGTACTGAGGTTGGCATCCACAAGAGCATTTACATTTAACTTAGCTCTAGCACTGCTAATTTCAATAGAAGTTTTAACCCCCGAACTCTCAAAAGGTATAAAAGCAGACTCTGATAAGAAGGTGTAAAAACCCTCTCCACTAGCATCATTTTGACTACTGTACTCTTTAGACATCTTGGTTAAAATTTTCAAAACATCATCTAAAATCACTCTACTTTGAATCATAAAATTCTCTTTTTCAATCTCACTACGAGCCTCATTTACCTGTTTAAGACCTATCCCCACAGCTAACGTGATGGAGATAATAAAAAATAGTGTGATAAGCAGAGCAATCCCACGTTTAGCGACTCTCATTAGTTAATGCTCATAGAAAAAATCGGTAGCAGCATTGCCGCAACAATGAAGCCAATACTTCCCCCAACAAAGAGCATAAGTGCAGGTTCAAGAAGTGTTAAAAGCATACTAATTTTGTCACGGTTCTCTTCGAAATAGAGTTCAGAAATATTGGTAAGTACATTTTCTAGTTGTGAGGTCTCTTCCCCGAGTGCAATAGACTGTACAAAAGCATGGTCTATCTTGGTTGTAGACTCATTGAGAGCATTTGAGAGGAGTTTACCCTCCACCACTTTTTTTGATGCACCCACAAAAAGCTCTTTTAAGACAAGGTTGTTGAGTATGTTCGCACTAAGGTTAATAGTCTGCACAAAAGGGACACCAGAGCGAGTGAGTAGTGAAGCAATGTATGAAAAACGGGCTAACTCACTCTTCATAGTGACTGCACCAAAGAGAGGGAGCTTTAAAATAAATTTATGCACTCCATACGCAAAGGTTTGACTCTTTTTCATCAGCAGTGTGAACGTAGCTACTACGGCAAATATGACTACTAAAATAGTTGTAAAATTATTGTTAAAAAAGTCTCCCATAGCGATTACTACTTGGGTGGGTTTTGGCAACTCTTGGTCCATACTCTCAAAAATACCTGTAATTTGGGGTACAACAAATGCCAGCATAAAAGAGATCATTACAAGTGAGATAATTATCATAAACGATGGGTAAGCAAAAGCCCCTTTTATCTCTTTGTTGATTCTATCTTGCTCTTTTAAAAAACGAGAGAGTTCAAGTAAAACCTCATCTAAAATACCTCCACTCTCACTTACACGGATGGACTGTTTGTAAAACTCAGGAAGTTCAACTACATTTTGGGTATCAAGGGCGGAGAAAAAGTTCTTTCCCTCATCTAAGTGTGTACTTACAGTCGTTAAAAAAAGCTTCATTTTTGGGTGTTTGTCATAATGCGACTGCACAATTTTGAGTGCCGAGACAATGGTAATCCCTGAACGGATATACATAGAGAGTTCACGAGAGAGACTTGAGAGCTCTTTAGCTGGGATTTTGTATTGTCTTGTAAGACTAAAACCTTCATAAAAGGCTGGGGTATCTTCATCTATGCTCTGATAAATTATGCCTTTTGCCTTGATTTTACTTCTCGCTTCACTCAGAGATGTAGCCTCGATTTTTTGGCTTACTTTTTTACCCGTAGCATCAATACCTTTGTACTTATATATCATCGTAATTGGCTCACTAACTCTTCTTTAGCCTCAAGTGCCGCATCTAGAGAGCTGTACTTAGGAGTTGGTTTAAAATAGGTGGAAAAATCATAAACTCTCTCTTTAAACTCTACATACACCTGTTCGCCCACTCCTTTTGCATCGACCTCGTAAGAGAAGCAAACCTCCTCTTCGACATCCTCTTCATTAAAATATATATCTTTTGGTTTTAGCTGTGTTCCGTACGAAAAATCATAGGTGTAAACACGGACAGACTCATCTAAAAAATCATCTAACTTTCCGCTCGATGCTTCATTGTTTGTGCCATCTACATAAATCTCGCAAGAGCTACACTCATCAAGACATAAAATTTTAACACTTTTGCGATGTTCGATACCTTGGAGATACTCTTTGAGGTTTCCAAGGTTGAGCTTAAACTCTTTGTCGCTGACCTTTGCAAAACCACTGACAGAGAGACTATAAACCACCCCTATAATCACAACAACAATGAGTAGTTCTATAAGGGAAAAAGCTCTTCTCATAGAGAGTTATTTACACTCACTCATTTTAATGTCACTCGCTTCATCTTTTCCGCCCTCTTTTCTATCAGCACCTAAAGAGATAAGCTCCACAATCCCATCATCATTGATATAGATAAACTTACTACCCCATGAATCTTTTGGCATTTTGTTATCTTTGAAGTAACCACTTCTAGAGTAGTTTGGGTACTTCTCTTCATCTGGGTTCGATGCAAGAGCTTCGAGTCCCTCTTCTGTTGATGGGTAGACACTGTTGCTAATTTTAAACATGTCTAAAGCACCATTGTAAATACTTTTCATCTGCACACAGACAAGGTTACGCTTAGCCTCTTCCCCTTTACCTGTAAGACTTGGCATAACCATAGCGGCTAAAAGTCCAAGGATTACGATAACTATCATCAGTTCTATTAGAGAGAAGCCTTTTCTCATATTTTTTTGCATATTTTTACCTTTGTAAATTGTAGTTACTTATTATAGTGAAAAAAGATTACATTTTGGATAGTAAAAGGGAAATGGGGAGTTTTTAAGTTCTATGTATTCCCAAGCGAACTTGGGAATAAGTTAAATATTGCAGGTTTTTAAAAACCTAAACTAGTCGCCTTAGCATCTCTTGCTGCTACCGTATCGTACATATATGTCTCAAATGTAACATCTTTTATTTTAAGATTGAATGTTACTCCATTCGAAGGAAGAGTTCCGCTATAGGTAAATAGAAGAATCTCTTGTTGCGCTGTTCCAAAGTTATTAATAATCTGCATCTCATTAGGTTTATCTAAGGAAACTATAAAAGCACCTGAAATAGTTGTCCCCTTAAACTCACCGATGTAAGAAAAATCACCTGCATCATAAGTTCTATAGCCTTTGAAACCATTTGCATTAACAAAATATTTTGTACCACTAAAGTATGTCACAGCATCAAAAGAACTCATTGCAGCATCTCTATCTGCTGCTGTTGGGTAGACAACCATACTTTTAGTATCTTTATAAATAGTATGCCCTAAATTCCAAACTATAACAACAAGTCCTATACCATTATTTGGAAAGCTATTACCAACTTTAACATCACTAACCTCACCATCATCAGTAGCACTTTTTGCTTCTGTAACACGAAGTGTTTTTCCATCTATAACATAAGAGTGAGTCTGGTTTGGAGGGGTATCTTGAATACCATATCCACCATTTCCATCTATACCACCTGAGTAACCTGAGTAAACTCCAGCAGCACTGACAGTACCTGCATCAAAAGTAATAGAGGCACCTGATGTTGAACCATCAGCGGCAGTCTCTATGTAATAAACTGTTTTGCCGACAAAAAGGCTGACCAATGCAGCATCACTCGCAGAAACTACTGTCTCTCCTAAAAAGTCTGCTCTTGCATCTGATTCACTAAAGTACCATTTGTCACCACTCACAAGAATATAGTTCCAAGTTTTATTTGCTTGAACTGAAACATTAAAAGGGTTATTTGGGTTATCTAGTCCACAACTATCTGTTACACCCTGTACAGTAACTGTAGCATTTGCTTCAAAAACTATACTTACTGTTCCTGTACACAAATTACTTCCTGGGTTGACTATCTCAGTCCAAGTTACGCCAGTTCCAGCTGCATTAAACACCTGACTTTCTAAGGTAGCACTTTTACCATCTATCTGTGCCCATAAAGTTTTACCTGCTAACAAAGCACTAAGAGTATTTGCTCCACTAGCACCTGTTACATAAGCACTAAGAGCATTTTTAATATCATTAAAAGCTACACTATTTAGACCAGCATTATCCTCTGTATCTACCACAAATTCAGTACTTGCAGCTCTATGTGCACCTTGGTACACTATGCCGTTAGCAACTGCTATAAGATTCGCATACTGAGCAAATATCGCTTCATTTCCTGATGTCGGTGCTATCTCTAGTGCTAACTCACCATCAGGTAAGGTAACAACACTCCATGTACCAACAGCCGCTTGTGTTAATGCAGAGTGGTTTACGCTAACTAAGTTTCCACTCATACCCGAGACTAAACTACTTATTGATGCTCCTGTGCTGTCGACTACTGGGTATGCATGGAAATAAGCTGCATTACCAGATGTCGTATCACGTTGAAAATCAACTCCGCTCCACTCACCTGTAGCAGAGTATTTTCCAGCAGGAGAGTTTACAGAACCCATATAGTTTAGTATTGTACTAAATGGTGTTGTAGTTTTTGTCCATCCTGCTTTTGTTGCATCTTGAACTTGTAGTGTTGGTTTGTAAGTCAATACATACATCTCTGGTGTTCTAAAACCTGTCACATAAGCCTCTGCTCCCGCACTAAAGGCGACAGTAGGGTTACCTGGTATCTCCGCAGACAGAGCAGCTATCGCTGCGGCATCTATAGCGGTTGGATTTGTTAAATCTATGGTACGCAGTATTTTAACCATCACTCCATTACCAAGTTTAACATTACCATTTACAAGAGTATAAGTATTGTCATTCCAGTTTTGGCTCCATGTTCCATTGATTAAATAAAGGTCATCATCATCTCCCCCTCCTGACCCACTATCTACAACAAACTCACCTGTATTTTTATCTAAATACCATTTAGTTTCAGTAATTGCTCCTGAGGTATCTAAGGTAGTTCTCCATGCTTTAATAGTATTCATTTCGCCCTCTTTCTCGATACCGTAGATAGACATTCCTTGTGTAAATCCACCCTCTGCAAAGAATTCATATACACCGTTAACCATAATAAACACCATACCTGATGTCGTAAGTCCCTCACTATCTGTTAGGGTAACACCTATCTCTAAAAATCTTTGTGTTCCCAGAGTTAACTCGGCAAAAGCTGCTGCACTGTAAGTAAATGTACCATCAGAATTTAAAACAAATCCAGCTGGCGGTGTTCCATTAACAGCAATTGTTGCTGGCGATGACACATTGTCATCACTAAAACTCACCGTACCACTTATAGAAGCTCCACCTTCAACAAAGAACTCTTGTTGATCTTGAAATGATGGTGGTTGATTACCAAAAAGTACACTTATTGTTTTTGTTACATTTAAGTCACCATCAGATGCTACTACTGTTATAGTATCACTTGTCACACTATCGTTTGGAGTATATGTAAGATTTACATCACTCACAACAACTGCTCCATCTCCTGCTGTTGCAGTTACCGTTACCTCTGAGTCTACATCAGCTGCACTATATGGTATTGATACACCTGTTGCAGATGAGACTACACTCATTGGCACTGTTAAAGTAGGTGCATCATTTGTACCTGTGACAGTGACTGTAAAGGTTGTTTGTGCTGTTCCATAACTGTTTGTTACACTCACATTGGCAACAACATCTCTTGTTACTCCAGCTGCTAAATCTCTATGTGCTTTACCATCAAAAGTGTATGCTCCAGTAAAGTAAAGAGTAAGTCCAGCAGGTGTCGCACCAACTATACTCACACTTACAGGATTTGGTGATGTAGCAATGAGGTTTCCGTTGATAGTGTTTGTATCATCTACATCTGCTGTAAATGGTGCTATCGTTGGAGACCTACTCCCTACAACTATTCTATATACTTTTTGCACAGAAAGAGGTGTATCAGCACCAACTTCTGTAGCTCTTACAGTTATGTTGTGTTCACCATCTACTAGATTAACTTCAGCAAGAACTGTGAAGTCTCCATCATCTAGCTTGTATGTCACATTTATATCATCACCATTTGGATCGTAAGCATTTGCAGAAACAGTGTATACACCTGCAAGAATTTCAGATCTTACATTTATGAAACTCCTTGTTGGGCTATGTAAATAGATACCATTAATGACTGGTTTTTGATTTGCAACTACAGACAGATCTGCGCTTGCCGCACTACTCACATCAGCATCAGAATACGTTGCCACAAGAGAGTATGCCCCTGCACTTAACGATGTTGCTGTAAGCCCTGTAATTCCTGCTACATCTGGATGTGTTAAATCTAAGATAGCATTAAAACGGTTGTAATCATTCCCTATATAGCTTCTTGTAATTTCATAATGAGTCCCTTCAACAAGTGGAGTACCATTAAGTGTTAAAGAATCAAAAGTAATAGTATCTTCATTTCTATCTGTTGCTGACACATAAAAACCTACCTGTGTTGCTCTTTCACTTAGGTAAGGGTTGTTAAAATATGCATATACATCTGGTGCACTATTAACATCTTTGATTGTCACTTTAACTAAGCTTCCACTATCTAAAGTCTCTGGAGCGATTTTGGTACCATTTGCATTTACAGCTGCTCTTGTAGAGTTATAACGTACTGTATAGTCTACATTTGGAGCAATTTTAAATGTTGCTGTTCCATTTTCATCTAGGTAACTATACTCATAAAAATAGTCTCCGCCATCGTTTGAAACAGTCACTGAACCACGACTACTTAGATCACCATTAATCTCTTTTGCTGTCACCTTAAGTGTTGTAGTGTAAGGGTTTTGAATTACAATGCTTAAGTTGTAGTCACATAAGTCAGTTTGCCCAGCCACAATATTAGATGAATCTACATTTACTCTTGCCCATCTTGTTAATGCCCCAGAGTAAGCAAACTCATAATCACTTGGATTACTACCAAGTGTTAAACCAAGGTTAGCTTTACCTTCGCTGTCCAAGTATGCATGTGTATATGATGTATCTTTTTTTACATCTATGCTTAGATTACCTACGGCAACACCATTTTGATCTGTTGCTTTAACACAAACATTTTTAGGCTGCTCAATTGCAAAGTCATAATCTAAGTTTAGATACTGACCCCAATTTTCTGTAATACACATAGTTGCATAAGCACTTCCTCTTGTAGAAGTTGCAAGATTTGTATACTCAGCCTCTCCTAAATATTTCCACATACCACTTTGGTTATCGTAGTACCACATAGGTATTTCAAAAATATTAGGTGTATTGTTATCATCATCACCCATGTTCTCAATAAGTGTTACTTGTGCAGCACTTAAGTATCTCACCTTAGTCTGTAAACAAGAGGCAAAATCAATCGCTTGAGGACGAAGTTTAGATGCTTTTATTGCAGAAGCATCAAGTTCTATAGCCTCCCCATTTTGGTCAGTTAAACTAATAAGGTCAAATCCTACAGAGACAAGCTGACGCTCTTCATTGGTCGCTTTTGCCCCAGATGGTTTACCTACACCCTTGTACTCCCCAGGGAAGAACTTACTATCCTCAGCACTTGTAGGGTCGAAAGCTTTCATATCTGCTCTAATCTCTGTGACACTATCTGGAACAGCATCTAAAGGAATTACAGAAGTTGAAATCTCTCCATTACCATATTCAGGCGTAGCTGCTTCAGCTCTTAACTGGCTTAAAGACATGATTTTAGAGTAAGACTGAATTCCAAAAGTAGTCGTTTTAAGACCCATTTTTAAGAATGCACCCTTAAGACTCAGATTAGAATTATTTCTATCTAAAGCAACCACTTCAGTTTGAAGAGGTACAGTTCCCGCTTCAGTTCTAATGGAAAGAGTCTGTCCATTACTGAGTGTTACTACTTTAACAACTGGAGCAAACCCACGTTTAAGAACCGTAAGTTGTGCCTCTGTTACACCCTCTTCTGCTATCTTTATACCACTAAAGCTAAAAGAACCATTTACTACCTGTGAAGTGTAGGCTATATCTTTAGAGTCGCCAAAGGTTCCATTTTTATTCAGGTCAACTATGAGTTGGGCTGAAGCATCTGGATCGATGGTATTTGTAGGTGCCAATCTAGCACCTACTCTTCCTGGAGCAGGATTTGCACCCCCACCACCAGCATTACCTAAGGTTCCACTAAGCCCTGCCGAACCATTAAGGGCAGCTGCAGCTGCTGCAACAGGTGCATCTCCACCGCCACCACCACACCCTGAAACAGCCAAAATTAATGCTGTTGAGAGTGAGACAATCGATATTTTGTTAAAGTGAGTACTCATGATAAATCCTTTTTTACTAATTTGTCTTTACCAATAGTATAGTCCTCAATCGTTGCAATTTCGTTGTAAAAAATGTTTGTTTAATAGATTTTGAGTCGGTAAGGTCTGTAAATTTGAACTTTGCCAAAGGGTGCAATATCTTCTAGAAGCCCCTCGTTTAGTGAGTTATTAGTGAGTTTAAAAATACAAATAGACTCACCAATACAAAATTTTAAATTTAATTGATATTTTTTCTTAAGAGAGTCAAAGTTAAAAGAATTAATATCTTTTATCTCGATTTTTATTAAAATTTCAGAAATTTTTAAGTAGTTTTCATCTTTTTGTACTCCATAAAGAGTCAATGTAAAAATAAACATAATAAAGACTGTTCTAAGAACAAATTTCATCAGTAACCCCTTATAATAAGTTGGAGTGAATTTAACATACCGCTATCAACAGCAAAGGCATCACGCACCTCAACTCTCCACACCCCACGAGAGTTCTCATCCATAAAGGCAAGGGTACTAAACCTAAAACCATCACTATAGCCATCAAACTTTACATCATTTGAGACAATAATGCTGCTTCGTGTGCCCCATGGCGAGATTAAATCTATGTTTAAGTCTCCACTATAGGGGTGGTCACTCTTAAACTCTAAACCTACCCACTCAATATGCAGTGCCCCCCGAATACTCAAGTCAAATGAGATAATTGTGTTATTGTCAGGTATTTCCACGTTAGGCTCTAAGAATTCACTATAGAGTATTTTTGAAGCGGGAAGAAGAGTGTAGTAGCCTTTTTGACACAGTTGTAACATTGCATCTGGATTCATAAGCCCAAACCCGTAGTTATTGTTGTGCCAAAATCCTTTTGCATTTTGAACCCACTCACTGTTGTTTGCATCAATTTTTTTTGCAGTTTTTGCCACCATATACTTTAAATCTCTCCAAGAGAGTTCTGGACAAGCATCCAAAACAAGGGCTAATGCACCTGAAACCATAGGTGTTGCCGCAGATGTACCGTTCATTCCATAGGTATAGTTTCTCTGCAAATCTGCATCATCTGTAATGGCACCCTTAAAACCATCCAATTCACTGGCATAGTAAGATTTCCCCATAAGAAGTGTTGTAGCTATAGTTGGTGCTTCATAATACCGCTCTCCAGCATAAGCACTCACTAAAACATTGGAGCCTGCATTTGAGTAAAAAGAGAACTCATTTTTATGGTTGAGTGCGGCGACTGTAAAAACATAAGGGTTATTGGCTAACGTGGAAAGGTTTGCATTTCCAAACTCTTTTCGCTCATTGCCAGAAGGCACCACAAACACACGCCCTTTGCCCCCTCTAAGTTGTGTTGTTGCAAGTTTCATTATCTGCTCAAAACTGCTGTCATTTACATAGTAACCACCCCAGCTATTGTTACTAATAGCGGACTCTCTTGCTGCCGCTGAGTTGTACCAAAGGGCATCTAGTTTCTCTATGCCTCCATCTTCAAGCCAGTTACTGCCAACTATAACGGCCCCATCCACAATACCTCGTACACCAAGAGAGTTTTGCACCTTCGCTCCTATAATCCCTGCAACTGCTGTGCCGTGCCCTATGCGAAGTGGGTCACTCTTATCAGCCGTAACTCCCTCTGTGGGTGTTGGGTCATTTGAACCATTTATAGCATTAGATGAGAGGCTCAAATCCACGTTAAGGTCTTCATGTGCAGCTTCTACTCCTGTGTCTAGCACTTGGATTTTTGGTCTGTTTAAGTGTGTCTGTACTTTTGCATTGACTCTAAATATATCTAAATCATTGCCTGCAATGGTAGAGACTCCATTTGTGTTAGAAACCACGTTACCACTACTTTTAAGGTGCCACTGTAAAAAGAGCAAGGGGTCTTTGTCTATACCATCTTTGACTCCATCTCCATTCTCATCCCACTCAAGAGGGTCACTTCCCGTTGCTACTTCAACACCATCGCCTATGAAATCTCCATCACTATCATAAAGAGAGGGCGATGTTCCTAAGAGTGTCTCATTTTTATCATCCAAGCCATCACTATCGCTATCTTTTAAGTAAAGCAGTGTGCCGAGTGCTCGCTCCTCTACATCGCTCAAGCCATCACTATCGCTATCTACCCTCTCATCCGAACTTCCAAGTAGAAGCTCTTCTAAACGGGTAAGGGTATCGGAGTCGCTATCTTGTCCATAAAGTAAAGAGAGATTTTCATCATTTAAGATAGCATCTGTAAAACCATTAAGCGCTAAAGCATTAAACATATTTGCCACGTTAAGGGCTGTTTTTTCTACTGGGGAAACTTTTAAAACATCATACTTATCAATATCGCCATCCCCATCCACATCATTTCTTAAAACAAGTGAAGCGAGGGTGGCATTATGCTCAGAGTCATAACTCTCCTGCATAATTACAAGCTCTGTTATACAAAGCTTCTCATCTCTTATATCTTTTGCTTGAAGGAGTATAGAAAAATTAAGTGCATCCACTTTAAGCTCTAACCACGTTACATCACTTATAAGGGGGTCAAGCTCAAACCCAAAACGTGAACCGTGGTATGCATTAAACTCAGTAGAGAGTGTAGTTGCCATAAGCCTATTACCTTCATAAAGAGAGACACCATAGTTGGAGGTTGCACCTATATAAATAGCATTAGTATAGTAAGTATTTCTATCCTCTTTTACAATACTACTACATGCAAAAAGAGTTAAAATTATGACAATATATAAGGGGTATACGCTCTTTATCATACAGTATCTTAACACAATTCGTTTGAGGGAACCTCTACTTTTATCAATATAATGCTACACTGCTTCTATGAAAATCGCTTTACAAATATTAATAATTGTGTTTTTAAATTTGAATTCTTGGGCTGTTGACATTGACAGTTCTAGCTCCAATCTTGATATTCTTTCCAAGTCTCAAATATATCTCGATAAAAACTCTAGCCTCACAAAAGAGGATGTTTCTTTAAAATATGAAGAGAACAGAGACTCTACCTTAACCCTTGGTGTCGTTCCAGATGCAACACTTTGGGTCAAATTTACTCTTAAAAATAGAAGTGCAAAAGAGCTTTTTAAAGTTTTAGAATACACAAACCCAGAGACTGAAAATGTATGTTTGTATGATGGTAATAAAACCATATTAAGTGGCATGTTTCATATTGAAAAAGAGAGGATTAGCACACATCCAACTTTTAATATTAAGCTCTCACCCTACCAAGAGAGAACATTTTACCTGAGTGCTCAAAGTAGAACAACGACTCTCATTGCAGGTCTTACACTATGGAATGAGATAGATTATATTCACGATGAGTACAGACACAAACTATTTTTATCAGCATTTTTTGCTATCATTTTGACACTACTTATCTATAACTTTATGCTTTACCTCTACACTAAAGACACTGTTTATCTCTACTACATAACTTTTTTAGCAAGTGTTATTATCTACCAAGCTATTCGTCTTGGAGTCGCACAACTGTACTTCTTCTCTAGTGATGTTTCCATCTTTGTTACACAAGCCAAGATTGGGTACACAACGATGCTTGTCATTCCTATGATACTTTTTACTATGAGATTTTTAAAAACATATAGATTCCCAAAAATTCATTTTATTTTAAAATTTTATCTTGTTCTTTTACCTATTATCTCTCTTTTGAGTTTTAATAATTTTCTTTTTAACATGAAAATCTTACTACTCTACTTTCCACTAGCATACAGTATGATTTATGTGAGTTACTTAGCCTACAAAAGTGGGACTAAAGAGGCACAACTCTATCTTGTTGCTTGGTCTGGCTTAATTATCTCGCTCATTTTGTCAGTTTTACGCTCTTTGGGTATTTTTGATGCCTTTGTCTATTTTTCTTATATTACTGAACTTGCATTTATGTTTGAAGCACTTCTATTCTCTATTGCACTTGCTCATCGGATTAACATACTCTCTACAGAGAAAAATGCTGCCGATGAAAAACTTATCAAATTTCAACAAAAAGAGAGAGAACTTCTCACTGTTTTAGTCGACGATGTCACAAACGATTTACGCTCAGCACTAGAGCAAAAAGAGATCCTCTACAGAGAGCTTAACCACAGGGTGAAAAACAATATCCAGATGATTTTATCACTCATTAACCTCCAGATTTCATCCACAAACCTAGAGCAGATGAAAAAAGAGCTAGCAACCACTAAAAATAGAATTAACTCCATGGCAAAACTTTATGAGATCTTAGATTTTAAAAACAATGTAGGTGAAATTGGAACATTAGAATATTTCACAAGTATTGTTGAGTACATTCAATCTAACTTTTTAGATGTAGCACAAGTTGAGTATGAGATAAACTACAACATAAGTTTTGGGGAGCTGATGTACTGTGGTCTTATTGTCAATGAGCTAGTGACAAACTCCTTTAAGTATGCATTTGAGAGTAACGGCATTATCAAAATAAAAACCTCTCAAGAGGGTAAAAGAATATACATGGTAATCGAAGATAATGGGAGTGGATTTCAAGAAAAAAGAAAAAACTCACTCGGTCTCACCATAGTAAAAATTCTAGCAACCAAACAGCTCTGTGGTACGATGAAAGTAGAGAGTAAAGACGGGACAAAACATACTATTGTTTGGGATGAGGATTAAAATATGTTTCCAAGCGAGAACTTGGAAACGTGTAATATTTTATCTACTATTTAGTCATCAATCTCTAAATTATAAAGAGTACCTAAAGCTATAAAATCAGTTGCAGCTTGAGTAGATACTGTTATAGTATTAAACTCTACTTGCCAGTCTGTTTTCGCTTCACCAAATCTTACTTGATTTGTTAATGTTGAAGAGTTGGCATTAAACCAAGTTTTAAACTCATCTTTTGCTGTTGCATCAAACAAGTAAAAAATCCCTCCACTGTATGCTGGCACATAATTTCCATAATAAACTTTATTATTCTCTTCAATAAATGCTATATGCTCAGATTCATTATACCCTGTATATGTTGGTACTGTTTTTAAAGTATTGCCTACTCTAGTGTAAGTACCCGCATTTACCATCACATCTTTTCCCGAAGAGTCTACTATAGTTAAACTGTTTAAACCACCTTTACTTACTAAAATAAGTCCTTGACCAGCTGGTAAATTTTTATTTGAATATACCCGTCTACTTCTGGTGTAATCAGCAATAAAATCATCTAAAGTTGTATATGAAGTTGCAGGAGTAGTTACATGATCTAGAACCTCATGATGTCCCTTTTCTACATCATCAACATTCATTATATAAGCCAATTTATGCACAATCCCACTTGAAAAGATAGTCGTGTTAAAATTACTTACTGTACCCATGTACTTAACAGAAGCATCTCCACCATTCACAGAAAGAATCATACCCCCATTTACTATACTTTCTTCATTTGGAGACTTATTTGGATCAACTATATAAGTTCCACTTCCATCATCTTTAAGATCTTGCCAACTCCAAGTAGTGTTACTGAGAGTTAAACGTTCTATATCCATCTTTAAATTACTTTGAGGAGGTGTTGTTCCACCTATGCTACAGCTATCCATTTTACGCCATTCACGGTTACCTGAATTATGAACCGTTCCATCCGCATTGTACCAAATCATACTTGTTTGAATAAGAGTGCTTGAGTAACCATTTGCTACCGTTATAACTGGTCCCGCAGGTGTTCCATTGTACTCCCATGTTACATTATTTTCAGACTCATGTATACTTAAAGTGGTAAGTCCATTGCCTTCTGTAATAGTTAATGTTCCATCTGTATGGTGAACATAGCAAGCATTCAAGCTACCATCTTCTTTATACTCACCCCAAATACCATTACCAGCACTTAAGATGTCACTTATTGGAGTTGCAGGAGAAGTTCCTGTACCCATATTTTTAGCCGCATCTATGATGTCATTTTTAGCAACTTCATTATATGACAACTCATCAAAAGCTCTAAATTCACTACTTGCTATATCTACCCAACCTTTGTAAACCACACCCTCAAACATAGTGAGCATATAACCACTATTATCTCTATAACCTTCAGCAGTAATATCTAAAATAAGTACAAATACACCTGTTGTTCCTACCTCTTTGTACTCCCAAGTTCCTGCATTTTGGTTTGTAACAACTACATTGCCAGTATGATTTACATCAGAAACAACAACTAAGCCTCCTGTACTACCTTCAACTAAAGTGCCACTAAAACCACTTGCGAAACAGATACCACTACTATTATTACCTATAAACGATGAGTTATTATTATCATGTGCATCTATAAAACTCTCTATAGAGGTAAAATAGCTCTCTACTTGGCTAAAGTGATCTTTCACTTTTTTATCTAATTCATACACATCTGAATGAACTCTATAAGCATATTGACTGAGTTGTGCCCCTGCACTAAAAGTTACATTTTTCTCTAAAACATCTACATAACGTGATACTCCAGCAATATTTTGTGAACTCTGTAAAATAACATCTGCATTATGTTTTTCAAAGAAAATGACCTTATTGTCTGTGCTTATAGTAAAGTCAGAGACAGAAGCATTTGAACGTGGTGTCCAGGTGTTTCCAGTTAAAATATGCTTCGTTTTATTGTGCTCTGCTCTAGGAACAACACTATCTGTACCAAATATGTAAGCTTCTGTACTGTCTGTTACTTGTCCAGTTCCTCGATCAAAAGTAGTTGTATGTATTTTCACTCCAGCACCTTTACCATCAACATTATCATCGCCGCGAATACCATACCATGCATGAGGGAAAGTAAATGCTAACACTCCAGATGAGCTTGTGTCTGGAGTTGGTGTAGTCACATTTTGAGCAAGAGTAAGTTGTGCAAGTGCACTCTCAGCAGCTGTTTGTGCTGCATTTTTTGCTGCTACTGCTGACTCTCTATAAGATGCTATAAGTGAAGCTGCATTCGCTGCTGCACTCTCATTTATGTCTGCTACATTGGTAACAAAGACTCTACTCATTTCACTTCCAGCTAAGCCTGCTGCTGTAGCTGCTTCTCCCGCTTGAGTCCCTGCTGTAGATGTATGTGTTCCTACTGCTTGTATCAATGTAGCTGCAGCTAGGTTACTAATAGTCTGTGCAGTTGTTGCATACCCTTGGGCTCTTGTGTGACTAGCATTAGCATCGTTAGCTGCTGCTATTGCTAAGTCTAAATTACTCTGTGCAGTTTGTTTACTTGTCTGTATTGCTAAGGCAACTCTATCTGTCTCTTCACCATCAACAGTGCTCTTAATTCTCTCAACGGTAGTACGTAAACTAGCAATAGTACTAGCATATCCATATATCTCACTGAAGTAATTTTCTAAGTTTACTTTTTGAGTATTGGCAACTACTTGAGCCGAAGCTGCTGCTGTTTCATTCACATCTGATAATGCTCTTGTTACATTTGCATCTGCAGCGATAATTAAAGCAAGAGAATCTCTTGCTCCAATATATGCATGATGAGCAAGAACTGCTGTACGATTTGCATCATCAAATTTCACTACGGAAGTAGGGTACAATGGATTAAAAGAAACCTCCCTTATCACACGTAGGTCAGCTCCAATCTCACGACCAAGAGCTGTCCCATTAACATCCATTAATATCTGAGATGAAGCTTTAGTTTCATTTACATCTGTAGCAATAATCTCTATTCTATCTCTTTGACCTTGAGTAATTGCCACTGCAATATCTACTTCAGATTTCACTGCTTGTGCTGCAGTTAATGCATTTGACACTATTAAAGCTTGTGTCAGAACATTATCTTTAAGTTCTTGGGCATGTGTAGTATTTAAGTCTGCTACTGCTGTAGTGCTGTTATAGTCAGTTAATGTTTCTGCATCTGCCTGAGCCTGAGCTGCTGCCGTTTCTGCCAACATAGTATCAAATGTATAAGATACTGCTATAGCTACTAATGCATCTTTTTTTGTTTGTGCTGTTGCTGCTGCATTGTTTGCTGTAGCAATATATGAACCTACAAGTTCCACTGCTCTTACTTGTTCTGCTGCTAGTGCTGCTGCCTCAGCTGCTGCTTGAAGTTCCGTTAACGCTGCTGCTTCATCTGCTTCTGCAATAGCTGCCGCTGCCGCTGCCGCTGCCTGTGCTTCTATTGCTGCTGCAAGTGCTGCTGCATCTGCTGCCTCTTTTTGAGCTTGCGCTACTACTGCTTGAGTATCTGCTTCAGCCTGTACAATAAGCGAAGCAGCTAATTCTGCTGCAGTCTTATCTGCTGCTGCTTGAGCTTCTAATGCTGCTTTTTCAGCGGCTAATTGTTCAGCTGCTGCTGCATCAGCACGTAATCTTTCTGCTGCTTCTAGTTCTGCTTTTGTTGTAGCTGCTGCTAATGCTTCCACTGCTGCTACTCTCGCCGCTACAGCTTGGGCTTCTCTTACTGCTGCTTCTCTCGCTGCTGCATCTTCTGCTTCTCTTGCTGCAATAATCGCAGCTCGCTCATCATCAGTTAATGTATTTTGAGCTGTTAAAGCTGCACCTGCTGTGCTACCATTTTTATCATTAACTGCATTAATAGCACCATCAAGTGCTCCAATAGCATCTCCTGCTGCTCCACCGCTAATAGCTGCTTCAGCACCATTTGCTGCGCTTACTGCATCTGCTGCTTCTGCCTCAGCTACAGTACCAACTGCAACTACCAATGCATCTGCATTTACTTTTCCAGCATATGTCTCTGATGCTGCTTGGCGTGTTGCCATTGCAACCGTTTGTGCATCTAGTGCTACTTCAGCGCCTGTATCCATACTACCAACAATCGCATCAAACACATTTGACATAGCATCTGCTACATCAGTACCTGCATCTGCACCAGCAATTGTCGTGGCTGCTGTATGAACAAGAATTTGGAGTTGTGTCTGTTTAGCGAGAATTTGTTTTGCAGCTGCTGCATTAACACCATTAATACCGTTATATGGGTCAAATTCAGTTAAATTAACACCTACTCCATCAAGTCCCATAGCAGTTTTTATGGTAGCTTCGGCATCTGCTGCACTTACACTACTGTTATTGTCCATAATAGACTGAATAGCAGAAGTAAGTGGTGTTACCACACTAGAACCTGCTGGTGCTTTTAAAATACCCTTAAATGTCTCTCCCGTACTCTTATCTATACCACCAGATAAGATGAGTGGACCAGTAGGAGAACCAGCAGCAAATGTAAACTTACCATCAGCATCAGTTTGAGTTGTGACTTCACCGCTATTACAGACACCGTCACTATTTGCATCTATACAGACTTGGGAATTCATCAAAATTCCATCAATACCGATACCACTAAATGCTGGAGAAAGTGCTGTTTTAGTGTCACTACTACCTCCGCCACAGCCACTCAAACTAAGCAGTGCTACCGCTGAGAGTGAGAGCATAGAGAGTTTTATTGTACTTTTCATTTCTATTTTCCTTACATAATTTAAAATTCTGAACCTAATTGTAACATCACAACGTGACATAGTGTGTGACATTGTTATATTGAGTAGTATTTTGATTTTTCTTGGGTAGTTTTGTAACTAAAAAGTTTATATATGTGATATTTTGTAAAGAGAGTATTTAAAAGATTCTATACCCTCTGTTTTTTACAAGTTCTACTGGAAACTCTGGAAATTTCTCTTTAAATCTATGTACAAACTGTCTTCTTGCACTCTCTTGAACAGGAGTATCCCAAACAGTCGTATCTAAATCTTCATGTGTTAAGAGAGCATTTTTGTTTGTTAAAAGAGCTTTTACAAACAGATGTTCCTTTGTTGTCAGTTCTACAATAGTGTTATCTTCATAAAAATGATTTTCATCAAAGGAGTAGCTGTATTTTTTGGAAACTTTTACAAGAGGAGAGCTTTCTAAAAGTTTATATTTAAAAATAGCCAAGTCAATAACTGTTTGAAGCTCATCTTCTCGAAATGGCTTGACTAAGTAACCAACAAAATCCACATCTGAGGCACGCTTAAGTGTTGCTACATCTCGGTAAGCAGTTATGAAAATCACAGGTGTAGAGTACTTCTCTTGAAGCTCTTTGGAGCAAGAAACACCATCCATCTCTCCCTCTATTCTAATATCTGAAATGAGTAGATCAACTCGGTTTTTGGCTGCAACTTTTAGTGCATCCTCCCCATTTTTGACAACAATAAGAACTTTGTGTCCCATCGCTTCTATGATTTTTTTAATGTGAATACCAACGATACCTTTGTCTTCTATGACTAAAACTTGTAAACTCATACCAAGAGTTTAGCAACTTTCAAGTTTAATTAATGTTTAATTAGGGATGAACTTTAAAATACTTTTACTAACATGCACACTTCTACTCAGTACACTTCACGCAATTGATATAAAAGAAAACATAAAACATCAAAATATACTTTCTCAGAGTGAAATCTATGTTGACTCTGCTCATACATATAACTTTGATGCTATCCTACAAAACAATCAAAAACTTTTTGAAAAAAACTCAAAAGATTTTCTTCACTTTGGTTATACAGATAAGACTCTATGGATAAAGTTTAAACTACACAATGACACAAACAAAACAACTTATAAAATTTTAGAAATATCTAACCAGATGCTTGATGTTATTACTCTTTATAAACAAACTAATCATGGCTACAAAAAAATAGAAAATGGTGTCTCAGTAGAGGTAGAGTTTAAAAATATGCTTCACTACTTTTTTACTATCACTCTCCAATCCGGAGAAAGTAAAGAGTACTATCTTGAACTCTCTTCAACCTCCTGTGCACTCTACTTAGAACTCAATCTCCTAAGTCAAGAGGAGTTTTACAAAAAAGAGGTCAAGCATCAACTCATTTTAGCACTCTTCTTTGGAGCATTAGCCACTCTAATACTCTACAATCTCTCTATTTTTCTCTTTACCAAAGAGCGAGCTTATCTCTACTATACACTCTACCTACTCTTTACTATGATTAACCATATCTCCTACACCTCCTTTTCACGTTATGTCTACTCCTTAGCATTTCAAAAAACCGATATCTACCTCGCTCTTTTTTATATCTCGTTTATGCTAATTTTTGCAACACTATTTACAAAGGCTTATCTCAACACTAAGCGCTATAAAAAACTAGATATAGGACTCAAGTTTTTTCTTCTTGGTTTTGTACTTGTAATGCTAGTCAGCTCTCCTAGTTTTTATGCCTTAGACTTTATAGTACTTTTTGGGCTTATGGCACTACTCTATATCCTTTTTACAAGTTTTTATCTTCTATATAAAGGTGAAAAGAATTCTAAATATATGGTAGTAGGTTGGTCCATTGCCACCATAGGCTGGATAAGTATAGGCTTTTATGATGCTGGATACTACTCACTTATCTATACCTATCCTTACTTTTTTGAAGCAGCCATTTTTAGTGAAGCTATACTCTTCTCCATCGCCCTCTCAGCAAAACTCAACAAAACAAAAGAGCTAGAAATAGCAGTACAGAGAAATGCTCTTCTTACCCAAGAACTCCACCATAGAGTCAAGAACAATATGCAGTTTATTATCTCTATCTACAGACTCAAACTCTCCAAATATATAAACAGCGATATGTCAGAATCACTCAAAGAAGTAGAGGGAACCATACAAGCGATGAGCAGTATACATGAGATGCTGTATACTGCCAAAGATGAGATGCAGATAGACACTAAAGAGTATATAACAACACTTATAGAAAACCTGCAAGGGAGTTATACAGCATTAGAAGTGAAAGTTGAACTTCACATTGATACTGAGTTAGATATGCAAGATTCTATCTATCTTGGGATTATTTTAAACGAACTTGTTACAAACTCATTCAAATATGCCTTTGATGAAAAGAGTGGAACCATAGAAGTAGCACTTATAAAAGTGAAAAAAAGATACAGAGCCATTTTTAAAGATAATGGAAAAGGCTTTGATATAAACAAAGAGAGTGAAGGTTTTGGACTCGAACTTGTCAAATCACTTGTAGAGGATGAACTTAAAGGAAAAATATCTGTAAATGCAAAAGATGGTGTGAAAATTGTTATGGAGTGGTAAAAAAGTTAAAAGACTCCCCTCCAGATACCTGCGGCACATAACACGATAAGGTGTGCTGCTGTATTCCTACCCTGACACATTATCTCGTCGTGCTATTGCACAGGTCTAAAGAGAAGCGATGAAATTATAGCTAGATAAGCTTAAAATATTTAGAAACTAGTTTGGAATTGTTGCTATTGCTACTTTTAAGGCTTCAAAACTAGCCCTATAGTCAAAATCTGCTTGACTCTCTTGTGCATTGTGTTCCATCTCTTTTGCCATCTCATACAGTTCTGTAAAACGTAAATTTCCTGCACTTCCTTTAAGAGAGTGTGTTTGAGCCACAATCTCATTGAAGTTATTTACATCGAGTGCATTTTTAAGTGCAGGCATGATTTTCTCTGACTCTTCTAAAAAACTTCCAATCAACATTGGAATATGCTTCGATTTCAGTCCTATTTGAACTGCCATTTCATCATAATTCAAGTCAGAATAGTCTGCATTTAAAGCTGGCATATAGATATTTCCTTATTATTTTTGTACAATGATAACATAAATTTAAAAGAGAGATATTATTATTACCTATATTGTCACAGCACTCAAACCAGAGGCACAAGCCTTTGTTGAAAAATTCAGACTTCAAAAAACAAAACTCAAAAGCTATACACTTTTTTCCGATGAGAACTTCACTCTTATAGTGAGCGGTTTAGGGCAAGAGTGTGCAAAAAAAGCCACACAGACTCTTCTTGAGTATTTTAGTATTAAAGAGCAAGAGCAGATTATAAATGTTGGTATCTGTGGAGCATCTAAAGAGTATGCTGTCGGAGAACTCATAGAGATAAACAGTCTAATGTACAGCGAAAACTTCTACACACTCAACCAAAGAGAAGGAAAAACCCTAACATGCATCGATAACCCTGCAACAGATAATAAATATGATATTGTCGATATGGAGTCCTTCGGGTTTTACCAAGCTGTGAAGGGTATGAATAATGCTTACATATTTAAAGTTGTAAGTGACCATTTTGAGCCACAAACAGTAACCAAAGAGAGAACAAAAAACTTACTATTTAAACAGATAGATGAAATTATGAAGCGAGTAAACCAATGAGACTAACACTACTTTTTTTAGCCCTACTTCTGAGCCTTAATGCAGCCCAGCCGAATGATGTAAGCGACGAAAAACTTAAAAAGATGATAGGTAGAATGCTTGTTATCGGCTTTAGTGACAACAAGGTAGATGAAAACAGCCCTATTATTAAACAGATAAACAAATATGACTTAGGCGGTGTCATTCTTTTTGACCGCTTTATGAGTAAAAATGATAAACAGAAAAATATTCTCTCCCCGAAACAGGTAAAAAAACTCACAGCAGACTTGCAGAGACTCTCACACAAACCCATTTTAATCTCCATAGACCAAGAGGGCGGCAGAGTCTCACGTCTAAGAAAAGATTACGGATTTGAGTATATTCCTTCCGCTTATGCTTTGGGTAAAAAAACAGCCAAAGAGGCAAAAAAAATCTACCAGACACAAGCCAAAATGTTAGCCGAAGCTGGACTCAACACAAACTTCGCTCCTGTTGTAGACCTCGCTATAAACCCAAAGAACAAGGTTATTGTAGGGCTTAAACGTGCTTACTCCTCCTCAGCTTCAA
>Ga0256824_10000084_pt1 | contig 29628 bp, 39 predicted proteins | sample CV67metaG_FD_191570 | JGI IMG/M metagenome (GOLD analysis project Ga0256824, IMG submission 191570) | Hydrothermal vent microbial communities from East Pacific Rise, Pacific Ocean - CV67 | ecosystem: Environmental > Aquatic > Marine > Hydrothermal vents | place: Pacific Ocean: East Pacific Rise...
TAGGGTATAATAAGGGAAAGGAAGTTAGTTAGCCCACTTAAGTGAGCCACCAACTACTGTTAAACTCACGGAATACATCGGGATAGACCCATCTGAATCTCCATGAAATTGAATGTTGCCAGTTGGGTAAGCCCAAACTGACCATGAATATATAGTTTCTTTCTTAGAATTTAACTTAGAAATTACAATAAGTTTCATAGCTTCATCTTGTGGCAATACTTCGTATCCATCTGCTGATACTATATCTCTTTGCCAATCAGTGAAAAAACGAGTTACTTCCATAATCTCAGTGTCTATATATGATAGTGTTATATTTGGGATTGTTCTAGTTTTGGGCATAGAGAGTCCCGTACTTCCAATCGACTCTTCTTCGATACCGAAAAATGTCAACTCGAGGTCATTAGCTGGGAAAATTTTCAAGCTACCATTTCTGAGAAGAAGACCATCGATCCGTACATCCCACTGATTACTTTTATCCCACTGAATCCCTCTCAGCCCCTCTACACTAACTAATGCCACATATAATCCTAGTTAGAAATTATATGTGAATTGTTATCTTGAACTTTTTGGATATCATTTCCAGGAAGTACTCCCGCACCAAGTTCATAGAAATAATCATAAGATATTGTCAATGTAGGTTGAATTACATCACCAGCATCTGCAAGATCACCAAGTTCGTAATCTTCAAGGAAACAACCTCTTAGTTTCCATCTTGTACCAAGTTTTCTACTTACTGTATTGTCTCTGTTCAGTCTATAGATAATGATATCGATTTCAACATCTTCTTTTCTTTCTTGTGAGTTTGTATTAGTTTGGATAATAGCTTCTCTCCATAATCTAATTTGCTCATGAGCAAACGCATCGTCTTCAGTTTCCGCAAGGGTTAATGTAACCTGACCACTGTAATCGTAATCTCCAGGTTGTTTAACCTTTGCCCCTCTGATGTTGATCTCTAGTGAGTTACCAGATCTCTTTGGAATTTCGAAAGAGACTGCTCTCATATTCACACCATCAAAGTTTGCCCCACCTAATTTTGGGTTAGTAAATTGAATAACCCAAAGGTTGGAGACCATGAAGTCCCCTAAATTTCTAACATCTTCTATTGAAGGTCTTTTTGCCATAGTATTGTCTCCTTATTTATATGTTTAAAAACTCTATTCCACTTGTAGTAAGAATAGTAGTAAAATTAATGTATTCGATAGATTGTACTGGTTTAATGTAAACATCTACGTTTAATACATGATTTTCTTTATCGTGGTCAGAGTTATTAGAATCATTACAAACAACGTCGAATGCTTCAATACCATTTCTTGATCTAATACCAAATAGGTAAGATTCAATTTTTGACTGAATAAGAATTCTGATATCATTAGTGTTAAGCTCAAACAAGAAATCATCTAGGAATTCTGTAATTGCTGGTTTAATTTCGTTCAATAGAAGTCTAATGTTCAATCTATCTAGTGCAGTTGCTTGGTGTGTCATTGTATATTGACCCCAAATTGCAATTCCTTTTCCTGGAGCAAATCTAATTGTATTTATTCCATTTTCAGCAAGGAAATCTAGGTCACCGTCTGTAAATTTCTTAAGTACGTCATTAACAAATAATCTACCTCTTTTAAATCCTGCCGCAGGATACCAGATTTCGTAATTACTTGCAGAATAGTTAATTGCTGCCGCAGCATAACCATCTGGAGAAACAAATATTTCTCTATCGTTGAATTTGTCAGTGATTTTAACGTGACAAGAATACATTGCAGCATATGATGAATTGATATTTACTTCTAAGTTTCTGTAGTTTACAATATCTGTAGCATATGTAGTTGTAATTTCTTTTTCGAATGGAACTGAAAGGATTGCAACACAATCATCTCTTTTTTCACATACCTGAGCCATCTTAATTTGATACGCTGGACTTGCCCAACCACCATCTAACATAACTGAAATTGGGTAACTATTTTTGTTGTCTAGAAGATCTAGCCCAGTAATCATGTTTGAATCTGTAACTGCGTCACCATCGTCACCAGCAACTAATTTAATGAAATTTCTTTTAACAATTTTTCCGTCTACGTCTCTTTCAACAGTTTCAGTAGGAAGAGTTGCCTGATCGACTAATGTGTTATCTACTGCAGAGATCAATGTTGATCTTTCTAGTGCATTTTCGATATACATATTTCTACCTTTACCATTCTTTGAACCTGGAATTCTGTTACAAATGAAAGACTCTAGAGGAGTATTTAAATCATTTTTTCCAAAAACTCTAATTTCAAACGCGTTTGGTTCTCTAACTTGAACTCCCTTAAGGATTTCAATTCTGATGTCTTTTGACCATTCACCACCGTCTGCTGCTGATAGAGCGAAACAAGCGTCAGTCATATTAACTGAAGTATCATCTTCGTAACCAACTGCAACTGCTTCTGCATAAGGTGCTTTAGCTGTAGCTGTATCTACAAGCGATGGGTTATTGAATGCGACTACAGTCATAGTAGAACCAACTGGAGCAGAAACCACTGAAGAAAGTGCTAAAGTAGAATTATCTGACATTTCTGCAAGAATATCTAAAGTCATACCGTCTATATCAGTAGTTGTTAAGTGAGTTGGATTAATTCCAGCCAATTGAACAGTTTCTCCACCGTCTACAATTCCACTTACACTTACTGTAATGTCTGGAGTACCTTTGTAACCAGTTCCATTTTGAACAGTGATAGCTGGTGAAACAGCATCTAAAGTCAATGTTGAACTTGATACAGCAATTACAGTTCTAGTGAACGGAGTACCGTCTGCTAAAAAAGTGATAGATGCATTAAGCATGTCTGATGGTAATCCAGTTGTAAGGTTAGATACGATTACATCTGTAGAGTTACCTCCAGCACCAAAGTCAGCGTCGAAACCAATATAATCTACAGATTTACCTATAGTACCAGCTCCAGCCCCTGAGAACGAAACAGACGATGTAATAGCAGAGCCAAGAGTTAATACTGAACCATTCACTGCAGTTACTTCGTAACTTCCAGAAATCCCTTCAATATTAATTTGTCTACCATTTAAATCAGCTTCAATTGCATTAGTAATTGAAGTTACTGTAACAGAAGTTCCACCATCAGTGATACCTTCTACTGAAAAAGTTATCAATTTCATTTCTGGAGATGTTTCATTAACTTGTTTCCAAGCTGTTGCTTTACTGTCGTCGAATATTTCTACCCCACCTCTTAACGCACCATTGGCAATTCTTGTTACCCATAATTTGTCGGCTGAATCAAGTACTGCTAGAGCACTGTAATAAGCCATGTTGTAACCAACTTCCACTTTTCTATTTGGTGTGAATAATCTAAGTAATTGATCTTCACTACTAATAAGAACTGGTGTACTAATTGGACCTTTCTTTGCTGGAATTAAAATTGAATTATAAACTCCACCAGTTGAACTAACTCTCATTGCATACGATTTCTCAAACGTGCTGACTTTTGCTGCTCCACCTATTCCCATCTTATTGACCTCCCTCTTTTAATAGAACTAATCCTGCTGGTAATTCAGCTGGAAGTAATTCTGGTTTTTTAATATTTACTTTCTCTCCTGGAGAAACTACCATATTATTCCCATCATACTTTACATTGATTGGGAATTTTGCTCTAGATATTAATTTTGCCATCCTAAAATCTCCTTATTGATTTTATTTATTTAATGAATAAACATTATGGTCTAATCGACCCCTTTGTTATTTTATGATTTTAGTTATTTAATAACCTTATTGAGTAAATATTTACTCAATGATGGTTTGTGATAACTTTTCTGAATCTAAATGAACATCACCCCAAATATTATTATGAATGTGTTCTATGATATCAGCCTTTTTTAGTCCAATAATTACTGGAAAACTGATAGTTGCTTGCAATCCAATACTAATTGTAGAACCAACTTCTGCTAAATCTTCCTTTTCGAATGAAGTAGATGCTTCAGAATCAATTGAACACTTCATCACACCGAGTTCTGTACCGTAATCTGCTTCATATACTACTGATTCTCCTGCTAATACGTGCAACCATTCTTCTATTCTCTCAGCTATTTCTATGTTGTTTGTAACTATCTTCATCTCAACATCAATTTTACCCATTCTCACTTTACATTCAGAGTCTATCTTTTTTGGGTCGATTGTACCAACAGTTACCCTCAAAGGTCTATTGTGTGAAGTATCATTCGTGATTAATGAACCTCTGTTCCAAATTATAAAAATCCAATCCTTCGGAGCCTTTCCTTCCAATTTCTGAAATACATCTTCTCTCGCAATGAACTGAGATGCTCTTCCCCTAAAATCTAGACTTTCGTCATATATGTAATTGTCTAAAATTGTGAATTCACTTAGAGTTTCCAAACGGATATGATTTAGATATCCTATAATTGCTGACGATACATTCATACATTTCTCCTTATATAATTGGTACTATTGAATGAATACCATATAATGGGTCACCACTCAACGCGTTTACAATTTTTGTGTCTTGTGTTCTAAATACTTTCATTCCTTCAGAAAAGAAAATTTCAATTTTAGAATTCCTAGGGATCGACAAATCTTCACCAATAGTGTAAATTAACCCTTCATCGTCATTAAAAGATGAATATCCTTCCAATTCAATACCCGTGAGTTCTTGTAATCCGTAAATTCCAGTAACTAAGTATCTACCATCAGCATCAGGGATTTCTTTATATTGGTATTGTTGTGATGAGTCATTGTATAGAGGTTTGTCCACATCAGCCCTCGGAAAATATACGTTACAAGGAAGTCCTTGTAAATGTTTCAGGTGTTTAATTGCCATATAATTTCTTTTCGTATGCATAGCAAATGAGATTTCAGTGATCATGTCTTATCCTCATCTATATCAAATGCATCAGCTTCGATTCTTCTCATCCAATCCATAAAACTCTTGAATGTGTTTTTCTTTATTCTGAGAGTAAAGAAAGTTTTCGTATTCATCCATTCCCATCTAAAGTATATCAGTGGACCAGATACATTTGTTTTTAAATTTGTTCTGAGAGTTGAAAATAATACATCAACCAAACCTTCATCAATAACCTTTGTGTCTCTCGATTCTTCGGGTGTTTCTTCAGGCGATTCTTCACCCGAAGAATAATATTCTGTAAAGTCCATTATTTCTCCATTTTTCATTATAGTATCGATAGATACCAATTGTCTTGCTCTGATTTAAGAGCTTCAACTGTGTTTTCGTATAATTCCTTACCGTCACTATGTATATCAGTACCATCATTTTCAAAAGGTTGATCCCCAAATGAGAACGCCTTTCTACTGGACCCGACATACATCATATATAACCCTAAAACCATTTCTAAGAATTCATGATCACTTTCTGTCATGTCCTCAAATTTAGGTTGTATTAACATTTCCGCTACAAATTTTCCCGTAATGATTGTTCTTAACATACCAGATGATCTGTCCCAATCCCAATTCCAATCTATAGCTTGTTGTTCTCCCATCATTATAGGTAAATAATAATAGAGATTTGTTATGTTGAGGATATTTCTGCCTTTTTCATCTTGTTTCATATAAGTAACATTTTTTCTAATTTCTATGTTATTTTCTACAAACAGTGGACGCCAGTTTGAGTAAACTGATATGGCACGTTTAATAAGCCCTTCCAATATTTCGTCTGTGACCTCTATATCATCAGCCCCAACGAAATACTGTAGGGAGTTGATAAGGAGGTAATCTTTTAGATCTACAATAGTCATTTAAGACCTCCATTATCGTTTGGAATTTTAGTTAGCTAAATTTTCAAGGAAAGATTTTTTCACTGATTTTTCAGCAGCCACTGGTGCAGGACCGTCAATTAAAGATTCAAGGAAAGATTCTTTTCTACTTTCTTTTTTCACTGGAACTTTTTCGTCAGCGTCTTTGTCGTCTTTGTCGTCTTTGTCGTCAGCGTCTTTTTCGTCAGCGTCTTTGTCGTCTTCACCTTCGTCTTTCTTCTTGTCGTCAGCGTCTTTGTCACCGTCTTTTGCTTTTTTCTTAGCGATTGCATCTTTAAGTGCTTGTGGTAATTCACCTTCTTCAAGATCTTCAATACCTTCGATAAGTGCATCTACTCCAGCTTCAACCTTTTCAGCTACCATAACTTCGAGTTCTTCATCAATAGCGTCCATCATTTCTTCAGAAAGAATAGTCATACCATCTTCTTTAAGTTTTTCAACGATTTTTTCTTCCATTGCTTCTTCTACAGATTCAACATCTTCGTTAGCAATTAATAGATCTCCATCTTCTTTAAAACCTTCAATGATTTTTTCTTTCATTTCAGCTTCTACAGAGTCAATTTCGTCTTCTGTAATCACAAGTGTACCGTCTTCTTTAAGACCTTCAATGATCTTTTCTTTGAATTCTGCATCAACAGCTTCTTTATCAGCTTCAGCAACTACTGTATAACCAGCTTCTTTTACAAGTGCTACTGCAGAAGACTCATCGATCTCTACTTCACCCTTTACAACAGAATACCCGTCATTTTCTAAAAGCTCTTTCGCTTCACTTAGTTTAATTTTTGCTTCGTTTAAATTTCTTAAATCTTTAATTGCCATCTTATTCTCCTGATACTAATATTGCATCGTCTGTAATTTCTATTACAAGCTCTGGGTTCAGTGCATCGATTGCTTCAGCAACTTCCGATTTGTTTGCACACTCTACTTTTAATCCGTCTTCATGAATTTCAATGTTAATTCCTTCTGAGTCTATTGCTTCAGCAATAGCTACAAAGTCAATTTCTTTAGAAACCATACCTTCTTCGATGTTTTCTCTAACACCCTCTTTCGCTTTAGGAGAGGCAGTAACTTGAAAGTCACCAGTTACTTTGAAATTATATTCAGCACCAAAAACACTCATAAGAAGCATCATAAATGATTGACCACTGAATTCAGTAGTGTTAATCACATATCCTTTTCCTTTAGGAGTAATGTTTGGCTCTCTTTCATATACTTTTACAAAGTTTACTAGATCTGTTGGTATCACTTTACCTTCTTCCATTTTATCAGTAACAAGTAATCCTGCTTCAGTAATTTCTACTGTAAGATTCTCATTTGCCGACAAAATTTCAGCGAGTTCTTTTAATTTAATCATCTATGAACTCCTTATTTTTCTTCAGTTTCAATTTTAACTGACTTTTTTCTACCTCTTGATGAAGCTTTCTTAACTTCAACTTTCGGTTCTACTTTAGTTGTTTCTTCAGTAACTTCAACTTTCGTTTCTTCTACCTTAACTTCAACTTTCGGTTCTACCTTAATCTCTTTCTTCGCAACTGTTGGCTTAGATTCAGATTTTTGGTTAGCTCCTTTCAAAGTAAGAGTCATGTAAGATGCAGGATAAGTAACCTTTGATCTTTCCTTAATTTCTACTTCTACTGCAGTACCTTTTCTTAAAGTGTATGGAAAACCATCTACTCTAAACATAACTGAACCTTCAGTTGTACTTTCAGCTATATAAGTTCCTTTCTTCATATAAAATCTCCTTAATTGATTTTTGTTTAACTACGATTATTTAATGACCAAATAAAAAGTAATATAATCAAACAAAACACAATTGTTTTTATCATATCCATTATTGCAAAAAACCTCGGACTTATTTCTAAGTACGAGGTTGTAATTGACTACAAGTCACTTCCCAAGGTTGCTATTAAGCAACAATTGAGATTTTAGTGATAAGAGTTGGTACTGGAGCGATCATACCAGCTTGTAGTGCAACACCTTTTTGAGACTTCAATGGGTTGTGATCAATACCGTCTGTCATATTCGTTACAAATAGTGGAAGGTATGGAGCATATACAACTGATGTATCAAACATAGATGTTCCTTTAGAAATCATAAGGATTTCTGAATCAGGTACTACTGAAGATCTAAGAACTGGTCTTCCGTCAAGTGTACCAAAGAAGTGAGTACCAAGTACTGCATTCAAGTCACCAGCTGGTTTGAAACCTGGAAGTGTTCTCATAAGAGCTGAAGCTTGGTGTCCTGCAACTAGAGCTGATGCTCCACCTGATCTACCAGCGTTAGAAAGAATCATTGACTCAGCGTAAGCTAGTGCGTCAAAGAAAGTTAATTTGTGCTCTGTGAATGAAATTCCTGCTGGTGCACCTTTAGACCAATCAGTGTTTCCAGTAGCAGCAGTATATGCTTCCATTACAACGTTAGATGCAACTTCTGTAGTAAGTTCTTGAGTCAAGTCCTTAGCCATTGTTTCTTCTACGTTAATTCCGAATCTTTTACCTAATGAGTAAGATTTGAAAAGACCAACATCACTTCTAAGTGCATAAGTTCTAGCTCTTACACCGATAGAGTCGAACTCTGATCTGATTGTAGGAATTTCTGTTAATGCTTCAAAGTTAGTTGCATAGTTAATAGTTACTTTTGTAGTATCATCTGGAGCAGTAAGGAAAGTTACAGAGAAAACTCCGTCTTCGTATCCAACAGTTCCTGAACCACCAACACCAATCAAGTTACCTTGACCATCATCAATAAGTTTACCAGCAACTCCACCAACAGTGAATATAACTTCTACTTCTCTTTTTCTCATTGGAGCGTAAGCAACTGTTCCAGAGAAAGTTACGATAGTTCCATCAGCAGAACCGATTTCTTCACCTTTAACATCTTCACCAGCAAAACCAACTGGTCTTTTTACTCTACCATGAATTGGGTCTACCAATTTTTGTTCTGTAGTTACACCACCTCTAGTAGTTTCAGCTACAACGTTCTTGAAGTAGATTGTACCTTGTTGCTCTTGCAACGGTTGAATAGATGCAATTAAAGGAATTGGAGATTGTGCAGTTGATGCAGTAATTACGTCAAGTGCGATGTTTGGAAGAATTCCAAGGTCACCATAACCACCATTAGATTCTGAAAATGCTTGAAATGAATCATATTGCTCAAGTTGTGTACCAAGTGCAAAAAGATCTTCGTTTGTAACACCTCTAGTTTTTGCTACAGTTGATTTACTTTCGTAAAACTCCATATAGTCTTTGTATTTATCAAAGTATTGTTCTACTTTTTCTGTTAAATTAATTTGTTCCACGTTTATCCTCCTAAGGATTAGTAATTTTTAGTTTGTTTCAAATGTCAAGAGGCATTTTTTGCTACCTGAATAGACGCATTGATATTAACTTGTTACAGTTATTTAATAAGCAAACTTAATAAAACCTTAACGAGTAAGGTTTTCTAAGAAACTTTTTTTAGATGCAGACCTTTTATTTTCTGGTCTATGGTTCTCATTATATGTTGGTACTGTGATTTCCTTTGTTTTCATCGGAGTTCTTTGGTTCATTTTTTCTTCTTTCAATAATGCTTCTTTAAGATCCTTTTCATTGGTATATCTTTCCATTAACTTATTAACAGTAGGAATTTCCAATTTATAGAAGCTTGCATAAAACTTAGCAGAAGTTTCTACCAACACACCTTTATATTTTTCGAGAGTTTCATTTTTCTTTTCTAGTTGTTCAGTGAGATCTTCCAACTCTTCATTCAATTCGCTAGCAAATTCTTCACTTACTTTCAATTCTCTCTTATTATCTTCGAGTATCTCTTTGAAAATTTTCTTATCTGACGATTCCTTTTCTTCAATGGATTCTTTTAATGATTCGAAATCAGATGTAACTTTGTCAAGTTCTTCTCCAAGTTCTTCATATTGTGTATTAAGTTCATTTAATTCTTTATCAACACCCAATCTTTTTGCTGTTTCACCTTCAAGTTGTTCAGTTAATGAAGTATTTTGTTCCATACCTTTGAGAATCTTTTCATGTATCTCACTCGGAACTTTATATTCAATTTTAGTTTCTGTGATAGTTTCCTTCTTGGGAGCCTTATTCATTTCCTCATCTAATTTTTGAGTGAGGAACTTTGTAGCTTCCTTCATTTGTAGAAGTTGACCATTGAGTTCACGTACAAGACTTTCATCTTGAACTTTAGTTATCTTTTCCATAACCACAACTTCTGGCTTCATGAGAGTCATAACGTAATCTACAAATGATTCTTCTTTAGCCTTAACTTCAGTTGAATTATCTTCCCCACTATCTTTCTTCTTTGGCTCTTTATCTTCTTTATCTTCTTTGTCGTTCTTTTCACCATCGTCATTTATCTTTGCCGCAAGTTCTGTAATTCTTGTACACACAGTAACAATAGATTCTTCGATATCCTTTTCTTTCAATATCAACGCACAAATTTCATCCAATTTACCCATGTCATCCGTACTTAATTTAGAATCTTTGTCTAAAAACTCTATTAATTGGTCATAGTATTTTTCAAACTCTACGTTATATCTAACCAATTTAGTTAATAATTCAACATAAGAAACATAATTTATCATTAGTTTTGCTGATACCATCATGTCATCTTGGTTACTTGATGAATCATCTTCATGGACTTTATCATTACTTAAAATTTTATTTTCGGATATAACGTTTTCTAACATAGTTATAACTTCATCTTTGGATAAATTTTCGAATACACTTTTATCTAACACTTCAATTTCCTCTTTTTCATTTATTGCCTCACCTAATTCTAAACCACATAAACCATCTTCACATATTATTTCATGTTTATCTTCTCTAAGTAGTTCTAAGTCTTCTCTCAAAGATTCTACTAATTTTGGCTTTGTTTCCAAAAATCCAGGTTGAATGACAAAATCTATACTTTCAATGACAAAGTTTTTGTCATCTAGAATTTTGTATTTCTTTCCACCCTTTGTTTTTGTTTCAGTAGTGAAACCTCCGAATGCTCGAGTACTCACATACATCTCACTTCCAGATTTCAATACTGTATTTAGGATTCTACCACTCGGAGTATCTAGGATGTCATATTCTGCAATCCCTTCACCTGATGCTTTATCTATGTAGATATTAGTAACTTTGTGTGATACCTTACCAGACTCCAACAGTTCATCAAGGCTGTAGTCTTTTGGGTGTCCTATACATCCAAACATAAGCCCCTTTTCTATTGCCATCTTTGTTTCTGGATTCTTTAGAGAGTTTTCCCAAAGAGATTTAGGATAGAATCTACCATTTCTAGAATAACCATCTAGAAAAAATGAAGCACCCTTAACCTTTGATAACACACCCTCAGATAACTGTTTTGTAGATGCTTCAGTTATTACTAACCCACTCACATCATGATTTTCATATATATATTGTTTCATAACTTATCCTAATTGAATTTTTATTATTTAATCCCGAGAATATCATTAAATTTTTCATCGAGCTTATCATACGTTTCATTACTCGGTGCCAAAGGGTCAATGGTTTGAATTGCTTGAAGCATAGCTCTGAACGTATCATCATCTGAATCATTCTTTAAACCAACTAAATCTCTCTTTGCATACATATACATTTTAGGGTCTTGGAAGAATTGAACCATATCAGTCAATACATTATAACTTTCTGATTCTATTTCACCAGAAACATACGCTGATAACAGTTGTGATTTAATCTCACTTGAATCTTCGACGAAGGCTTCTAATAACTCTAGGAATTGGACCATAGCTTGAGCGTCAGCTTCGTAATATTGTAGTTCTAGGTAAAGGTGTGTTTCGATGGAACTAAGGCTTAAAAGAGCGTCATTTACTTGAGACATAGATATTGATATGTGATTCTGTCCAGGAGCTAAATCATTTGTGTAGTATGCATTAGCTGATTCTCTTAAAGCGTTGAAACGCCCAAGAGCTCTGTGGAATCGTTTACCAGCAGTAGATTTGTGCCATTTATTAACACCTTTCTTAATCTTAGCCTTATTTCTTCTCCATGAATTTTTCATATTTCTGGATTTCTCTAAGTCCTTTGCCTTATGTTGAGTTGCTAGAGTTAATCTTTTTCTAACTTCTACTTCATTCAACCCAAGTATTTTATATTGCACTTCATCTAAAGCAGTTTTAAATTTCATTACCATCTACTCCCTTTTTCATCATCACCTGAATCTTCATTAGATTCATCTTCTTTCATCTTTAATATATCGAAACCAGCCATTGTACTAAATTGTTTATTGAGGAATTTAACATATTCTTCCATATTAATTTCTATTTCATCATGATCTTCGAAATCTTGTACAAATGATTTAAAGTTATCTACCATAGATACTGTTAAATCTATAAATTCAAGTCTTTCTAAGTCATCTGTATTTAAGATATTCAAGAATACTATGTCAATATCTTCCTTTAGGTATGTTCTGAAACCAATATTTGATAGATGAACTATAATCATTCGTTGTAAACCCTCTTTAAGTGCAAACTGGATTGATTTTAATTTCTTAGTGTATCTGATGTGGTCTTTAATAACGTCAGATTTTATTCCTTCTTCGTCTATAATACTTGCTGGTACACCAATGGTAGTTAGTGCCATCTTTCGAATGTCATTAATTTTGTCATTCATATCAGCAAAATTATTTTCAGAGTTGAAATCTTCGGCTTGAAGTTCACCTTTGTCACCAAAGTTAGGAATAACTTTTACATCACCAACTCTTGCACCAATAGTTTTCAGGATTTCATCATCAGTTTTATCTGCTGTACCAACCTTTAGAGTTTTATTAATCATTTTCTCATATGTTTGAGCAATTTTCTGAGCATCTGCTGGTTTTGTATTAATTGGTACAGACACGGACACCAATTTAGTAGCGAGTGCATCATTGATAAATCCAAGTGGTACTAAATTTTCTAGGAATTTAAGTTCTTTTATTAACCCGTAAATTGGGTACAACACAGATTTACCCATTCTAAGATACAATACTTTATCATTTAAACCATCTACTTTCACTCTAATTCTAGATGAAGGTAGTGAGAAGTATATAAGTTCTGTTGGTTGAACAGTTTCTATTTTCTTTTCACCAAGTGATAAAAAATAACTTACATCAGAATCCCTAAATACAGGAATTGCTGTAGTCATATCAACATCATCGTGTATAGTGATAATCCCTTTCTTAGACGCATCTTCTTCACCTAATCCATTCACATCTAATCGTATAAAATACTCACCATAATATAGTAAGTCAGACGCGATATCAACTATCATTTTCTGAATGTTAAATTCATCTATAAAATCATTTGCTAATTTAGAAGCTGATTCATCAACTTCTCCGATACTATTCTTTATCCTAACATCGAACAATTTATGTTCATTCCCAGTAGGGTTAAGAGCATCATCCAAAATTCTATCTACAATCATCTGACTGAAATAGAAGTTTTTTATAGAGTCAATATCTTCTATAATTCCACGCTTAGTTTCACTAATTTCTAAAAATTTAGTTAATAATATATTATTTACAGACGGTTCTATTTTACCTTGGTTCATTGCTTGTTGAGCAGCAACTGCAGGGTCTAGAGCCATTTGCCAACCAAAAAGTTTATTGGTTAAGTTAGCAAAATTGTCTGATAAGTTTTTAAACATTGCCATTTTGTCTCCTTTGATTTGAACTATTTAATGATATAAAAAACTGATTAATTTACAAAATTACCAGTTGTACCTTCACCGAATATATGTGAGAACGGATCATCGTCTTCCCAATCAGTCCCAACTGCTTCACTAAGTTCATCAATGAATTTCTTGTTCATGTATGGTTTGTACTCCACCTTTGTACCCATTATCCATAAAGCATTACACACAGCATCGGCGATATCCTTAGATCCTGGAGTTCCGTCTTGATTATGATCAGGGTGATCAATTTTCTTATCATTTTCCTTCAAGAATACTATTTCTTTATATAGAATACTGTTAGAAGGCATTTTAATCCTTCTTTCTAAAATTGCGTCTCTGAAGGCTATATATGCATCCTTCTTTCTATCGACTGAATTCATAATTGTTTTAATTCCACCCTTTTCCAAGAGTTGTAGAGTATCAGTAGATTGAAAACTATCAGATACAACATATTCAATACCAATTCCCATACGTTGGAGTTCGAAAATGAAATCCCTAATTTGATATAGTTGAAGTTTTTCACCTTTCGGTGGTCTTATTCCTATTGAAAAATCTACCCAATACTCATATTCCTTTAATTCACTATCACCAACAGTATCATGTATGTGAATCATAGAAAGTCCATATCTATCGCCAGCATACGCAATATCCAGCCCAATAACTTTCTGACTTCCTGGAAGGAAACCATCAATTCGTTCTTTATCGAAATAGTCTATTAATTTACTGTCTTTATCCAATATAACTTCATCCAATCCAATACTACTTTGTAATATCATTGCTTCATTTATTTTCTCTTTAAATGGTATGAAGGTTCTGACATCAGAAACTGCTAGACCAAGTACATCCCTAATACCAGCATAAATATCATCGAATTCTTTCCTATGTTCTATTGGAACTTCGTGAATTTTTGTTCTGTCGTATGAAGTTGCTCGTATCAGATCATTATCACTTTCTATAAAGAATGGATCCGATTGATAATCACCAATGAACACCTTAAATGTAACCCCTGAATAATTTATCTTATGTTTCAGAATTTCGAATCTTGGTGCTGAAACAACCAATATATCTTTTTTGGAGAAATCAGTATTTTCATCAGTATCTTGGGCGTTGTCTATCATATTCTGAATTAAAGACCCCTCAGTCGTCGCTGATGATATCATCGTGTACATTCCTGGCCATTTGTTACCATCCAATAAGAAACGTGAATTTATTCTATTATACATCTCTGTAATGATATTTTTGGAACCACCACGTTGTATTTCTTGGTTTACTTCATCCGAAGAAGCTGAGTACACGTTTTTACCGACTAATTGGTGTTTTCTTGATACCATATTAATATCTATGTTATTCACGAATAACGATGATCTGGATTTTGTGTTATTAAACTTTGATCTAAAGAAAGGTGATTCTCGCACCAATGAAATTACTGGATCATAATTTACTTGCTCAACATTTTCAATAGTTGAGTTTGTTAGTGTGAAAAATATCTTAGCTGATTTTGGTAGTTTAAATTTTATTTGGGGTTCATCTAAACACAATAACCTACAAAGGTCATATAGAAATATAATAGATGCAATTGTGGTATTGTGGTGAATACTCCCATCTGGAGTACAATAAAGGTGTGGTGCTGGTAATGAAAAATCATACACGGTCTGGTTTTCGATATAAGTACTGTTGATTACTCTATTACTTTTGTTGGATATGTTATCGATACTCACTGCATCTTTTATCAAAACCTCTTCACCGTTTTGTATAACTATATGAGAGTCAGCTACTTCTAGTGTATACCCACTTTCTAATTCATATTCAAATACATCAGCCTTCTTGGTTACAAGTTTTTCTATCTGAGTGTACCCATCTGGGGATTTTATGTATAAATCACAAGGAGTATCGTGTACTTGTTCATCGTCACCAGTGTGAACAATTCCAAGTTTGTCATATAATACACCTATTGGTATTTTAATATTTTTCATTTAGTCCTTCAAATCCAATTTAGTTCCACCAAAAATCTTTGAGTGGGTTCGACCAATTTCTTTAGTCGAATTCATTTTTTCCTTTTTGAACATCGTATTAGATATTCCAGGTTCAGTGTTTGTGTAAGCATTCTTTTGGTAAAAATCACTTAACACCTGAGTTGTATCTTTATTTGCGTTATAAGTTTCAGACTCATATAAAGTCTCTGTAAAGAGAGAATTTTTATTCACTGAAACCAATGAAGATTTCAGAGTAAGTACTGGAAGGCTCCGCATTAAGTCACATATTCCTCTAAACCATATTTCTCTATATCCTCATCAGACATCTTAAATTCAAGTTGTTGATTGAATCCATTACATTTACCAATACCCGTTGCCCCTGATAATAGTACAACTTTGTATTTGTTGGTTTCATAAAACGGTGTTGGGTAAATATCTACTAATTGTTTCTTCCAAAATGGGAAAACTGAATTTCCCGTATCTAGAGAACCACCAAGATAATATTCATTTGTTAAAAATTCCTGAATTGTTGGTGGGGTTTGTGTGTACCCACCAGACTGAGCCATAAGGTCATATAAATGCTTTAGATCATTGTTTTTTAAATTCGAAACAACTTCATCATTTAAAGCATAAGCAGACATTATTTTTCCTCTTCTCTTACTTCACCGTCTACTATAAATAGACTTTTCTTTTTTCTAGGATCTTCTTTGTTACCTAAATTACTTGGAGCAGTTGGTACAACACCCAAATCTCCATAACTCCCATCAGCTTCTCCTAACATATCAAAATAATATGTCTTATATTTACCAGTGGAATCCTTAACATTAAGGCTTTTCGTCAATAGTTTATCATCAGCAATTATTTTATCTACAGCATCTGCATCTTCAAAATTTACATATATCAACAGCTTATCATTCTTATTTTCTTTTTTAACAATATACTTCTGTAAATTTTTAAATCCGTTGTCTACAATTTTTTCTAATATTTCTCGTATCATCAATCTTCCTTGGTTTCATTCATAGCATCAGTTTGTGACTGTTCAGCAGTTTGTAAAAAGTTTTCATCTGCCAATAATGATTGTAATATACTATTCATACCATCATTGGAGTCGTCTGTAGCGTGTTTTATTGATTCTTTTGCGTGTAGTGAAAGTAGGTTAGCTTCAAGAGTACTGAAATCGACATCTTTTCTAATTTCCCTAATCATTCTAAATGCATCAGAACGCATCATTCTTGTATTTGTATATAATAGGAGAAGATCTCCCTTATTCATATTTTCGAGGATATCTTCATTGAAAAGTTTATCTTCTATCTTACCAAGAAACCCTTCTAATTTCTGAAGTTTAACAGCAGTTTGTTTAGCAAGGTTTGCCATTGCTAAATCTATAGCAAGTTCAGCCGTACTAATTTCACTGATAATTGTTCTTTCAGGGATTTTCCTATCCCTAACTAAATTTTCAGTTTCTTCTTGGATATTTTCTGTCATAGCTGATACGTCAGAATAACCAGTATCTTCTTCTTCGAAGTAACCTAATTTTTCTTCACCATCAAATAATTCCATTTCTATAATTTCTGTAGTAATATCTTTACCCATTTTTCCTCCATTAATTCATTCCATTTTTATTATTTAATGAATTAATAAAACATTATTTTAGATGGTGTTTTAGAAGTTCTATGTCTTGAGACCAGAATTGTGTTGGTTCAGTCTTTTTATATTCGTCCAATAGGAACTTTTTATCTTTAATTTCATCCAACAATTCATTCATTTTTTCTGAAGTTAGTGAATATAGTGGCATTCTGAGTAGGAATTCATATTTACCATCTTCATCTGGTAAAATCTTGTCGAATGTTGTAATTTGTTCTACAATATTATCTTTAGATTTCTTGTTAATTATAATTTGGTCTTCAGTGACCATTTTTATAAAGAAGTATTTGGAAGCTAACTTTTTCAATTCATATATGGAATTGGATATTAACCATGCCTTTCTTAATATATAGTATTCTAACCGCACTTCTATATATTTTTCGAATATTTCTTCTGGAGTTTTACAAACATCAACCCTGTTATCTGCACCCATGAGAGTGTAGTTTTCTACTAATTGTTTACCAGCATCCCTAATCTTAAGGGCAACCATAATTTCATCATCAGTCATTTCTGAGAATTTCCGAGTAACTCTTATTCTAAAATGAAACTCACCATTGTCAGACAAATCTTCATACGACGTTATGACCTTGTTGTCTTGAAGAACATCTAGAATTTCAGTGTATTGTTTAAGCTCGTAACCAACTGGGAGTTCAGTAATTTCTAATGTCGTAGAGTTAATTCTTTTAAATACACCGTAAACAATCCATTTTCTTTTATTAATATTGTCCTGAAAGACTTTACCTTTAAACCCTTCCCATCCTGGATTTGGAACTTTTATCTTACCATCCTTTAGATAATCCTCAACCATTTTAATAATTGGTTTAATTTTTCTTGGTAATATGATTTGTGCAAATCCAGTACTAATTGCGGAAGGAGAACCATTTACTAATAACATCGGGATAATTGGTACATAGAATCTTGGTTCTATATTAACTCCCTCGAATTCTTGTTTGATGAGAATTTCATTATCTGCCTTTGGGTAAATGTATTCCAAATACTTTTCTCCAGCAGTTGAAATATATCTATCTGCTGAAGCATCGTTAATGAATCTCTTACCAAAATTCCCTTGGTCTTTGAGTAATGGTAAATTATTTACACCAACATATCTTCTAGCCATCTTAACAATCACACCAGCTAGATTATCTTCTCCGTGTAAATATTCAGTGTGTTCTGATACAGTACTTTTTAGCCTTGATACCTTCACTTCTTTTTTAACTCCCTTGTCTAGAACGGTTGCTAGAACCTTTCTACCAGAGTTTTTTAACCCATCTGTTACAGATGCGATCTTTCTTAAATTATCGTATGAACTTGCGTCTACATACATAGTTGAATAAAAATGTGTTATTGTCAAATCTTCTCCTCATTAATATTTATTATACTAAATTACGCTTAAGACTTACTTAAGCTCTTTCAATGTACCTTCTCTGTAATACACATAACAATCGGAATCTGTGTTGAAATAATCAGTTTCAATTTCAACCCTGAATTCTAATGAATATCTTTTGTTTGGCTCTAAGTCGGGCATGTCTATAATTACATCCATTGGGTCTAAATTACTATACATTTCCCTGAACAATTCATAGTTGCTCATATTCGGGTTGGAATTTTCATATATCTTTGTTACAAGAAATTCCCCCCTAAAATCAGTGAATATTTCTACCCTATCCATAGATCTGTCTATCTGAGGTTGAGGTTCTAATAATATATCGAACATCATAGCTTTATCAAATCAAAGTCATTCGCTCTAATCATATCCTTTCTATCATCAGAACGTTTGCTGTTTAACCAACTATCAATTGATTCTTGTGCGTTATCATCCCATTCCAAATAGTCTATCATTTTACCAAGACCATCTTTCTTAACAACGTGTTTTAAACCTTTTTCTGTCCAAGAACCCAAACCCTTAAAGTATTTTATGTGACCCTTCAATGTGTCAGCTTTGTCTATCTCATATACCCATTTTACTGGATTATCGTTTTTCAATTCAGCCATAATTGGTGTTTGTAACATACCGACCTTACCGTGTTTGATATAAGCTGGTAAATACTTAGAAAAGAAACCAATGAGTGAACCCCTGATTTTAAATCCATCCAAATCTTGATCAGTAGCGAATATTGCGTATTCATAGTCTTCAGTTTGAAGAATTTGGTATAATTCAGACAATTCTACGTTTGCCCTGAAAGCCTTTTGTGGCTTGTCATATGCGTTTAATGGTAAACCTTTCAATTCATAATAACCAACTTCTTTTCTACCAAGTGCTGGCATGAGTCCACCTGATGCTGAGGCACCTTCACAAATCATTAGGTACTTTCTTTTATGAGTTGGTGGGTAATATTTTTTAGATTTTACTTTTTTCTTTCCACCCTTCAACTTATCAAGTTCTTTCTTTTCTTTGTATGCTTCCCTGATCTTATAGATTTCTATTACTTCATCAATGATGGCTTTATTTTTATAAAGGTGTTCTCCCCATTTCTCAAAATCTATTTTACCTATATGGTCTGTAATCTTTCCTGGAGGTGATGTAAACATCTCTTTAGATTGTGAATCGTACTTCGGTTCTTTAAAGCCCTTGAAGATTACAATCATCGTCATTTTATTTTTGATATCACCATTCTTAATATCTTTATATTTTTTAGATATCTTACCTCTAATTACTGGTAAAGTCTTATCTAGGAAATAATCTATTTGTGTACCACCTTTCGATGCATACAACCCATTCACATAACTGAAATATCTAAAATCATCTGATGCGTTTGGTAGGAATGCTACTGAAAAATTACTACCTTGGAATAATGTCACATTCTCACCAAATTTACTGAAATAACTTTTTGGGTCAGATTTAATGACTTCACCATTGAACTTGAAAGTGATACCTTGATAACTATACGCTATGTGAATCAACCGTTGTTTGATTGCTTCTTTGTAGATGCTTGTAATTTTAGTTAATCCAAATCTCACAAGGTCTGGTTTAAAAACAACTTCCGTACCTCTTCTGGTACATTTAACTGGTTTTGATACATCTATATCAGTTAAATTATTTTTAAATGTTACAACTAATTTATTTTTACCATCACAAGTTGTACCAATAAATTCCTTAGAAAACACAGCAGTCGCATAACTACCAACCCCGTTCATTCCTAATTGCCCTTCATTTTGGTCATCATCAAAATTCGAACCAGCCCTTGGTCTTCCCCAAGCTAGTTCTGGGATGTAGTGTTTACCTTTTTTAATGACTGGAATTCCTGAACCATTGTCTTTAACTTTAACTGAAATATCGGTCATTGTCACGTCTATTTTTGTAGCGTACTTTCCAGCAGTCTTAATAAATTCATCAACTGAGTTATCTACAATTTCATTACATAGCTTCAATAGACCTGGAACAATATAGAATTCTTCAAATACAAACTTATCATTTTTTAAATTGAACCCAGATTGTTTTATTTCTTGCACAGACCCTATTATGTTTTGTGGTCTATGAAGTAACCATTCTCTGTCCGTTAATTCTTTAAATTCAAATTTCTTCGACATATCCCTTCCTATACTGTGTATCTAGCCATTGATATGACTATTGGTTGTTCCTTTCCAGCGTTATCTATTTCATCGTGTCCAGTGACATCTATGAAATTACCAGCAATCATGTACCAACCTTCTGCACCAGCACTTGTTGTAGTTAGAAAAGCTTTGAACTTCTTACCAATTAGGTCTGATTTTGCATATGCGTAACCATCACCACTGTGTATATCTTTAATTGTAATTTCTACACCATCATTTGTATCTATTTCCATTATAATTCCTTATCAATTTTATACTATATTATACCCTAATTATCCTTAAACTTTACTTAAGGAATTTAGTAAATTCAAGGAATTCACTATTTAAAATATGAATTCCACCTCTCTTAACATAACCTATCTTCACTAAGAACGCCCTGAAATCACCAAACCCTATTTTTGAGTTCACCTTTTCAATTTCATTTAACGTGATCTTATTTTTCAATTTTATCCCAGACTTCTTAAGTTGTATCACATATTTAAAATATGTTTGACCAGACTTGTCAAGTGTGTTTTCAGAAACGATGTAACTCATTAATGATTTTACATCTGCCTCATTTTTACTTAGATAGAATTTTAACCTTTTTAATTTCGTGAGATACTTAAACCCCTTCGTAATTTCCATTTCGGTAATTTCCTTCAATATCTTTTTAGAAGTCCCGTCCTTAAGTGATTTATTAATTTCACTCATAAGCTTTTGCATCTTTTGTTTGTTACCAACTATGTGGTTTCTTTGTGAGAATTCCTCCATTGTGTCTGAGTCGTATTCAACATCACTTAGATTTCTGAGAGTTTCTTTCATTGAAATAATTTCTAATCTTTTATTTTCTTTCTTCACATCATTTATATTCACCGTGTGTTTTTCCTCAGCTACAAAATTAATCAGTTGATTCGATTGATGTTTCATCAATAATTGGAAACTGTGTTTATGATCGTTTTCCAATTTATTGTATATCACCTCTACTTCATTCATGAATCTACCAACCTCGCTCAGGACGAAATCACCATATTTATCAATTTCTATCAGAAGGCTGTTACTTTTCTTATAGTATAGCTCTATGTTGTCCCTAACCTCGTTGTTCAGAGTTTCTACATCGGTCTCTAAGTACCGTTTCCTTTCTTTTACAAAATAATGAATTTCTTCTGCTTTTCTTGACCTTTTAGTCATTTGTAGGGAACTTATTACATCAGCTGTCATACTCTCATCTATATGGAAGTGAAATTTCACATTATTCAATATGGACAAGCCTACAGTCAATGTCGGAGTATATATGAACACATCCCAAGCATCATGAGTTTCTAACTCAAATATTTCATATATGTCACTTTTTTCTATTTCTAATGTATCTGCTGAAAGAACTAAGGTTTTGAAACCATCGTTTTCGCACATGGTTTCAATTGCCTTAGCGAGACTTTTTGTTGTACAAGATATAGTAACCTTTCTACCAAGTTTCCTTTCAGATTCAATTGTAGTGCGAATATTATTAATTATCGTACCAATATCAGGGTATTCATATAATTTCAATTTTTCTCTATATTCGTTCACTAAAGAATATTTAGGCTTCGTTGGTATTAAGTTATCTTCAACACCATATAGGAATGCATCAGCGACCATACAGAGCTTAGTTCTCATAGCATACATTAATTTCACTTTATTTAGATTGCCGTACTCACCCATCGAATTTCTTGAATGTAACATTATAGAAACAAATTCATCTAAAATTATTACGTCAAAGTGTTTTAGACTATAACGCCAAAGACTATCGAACTGAACAATTAAATCGTCACCCATTTCATATTTCCCATCAGAGTATAATTTGATATCATACTTAGACTGAAAATCTTTTGCCACTGATATTCTGTTGGTAACAAGAAGTACCTTTAAACCTCTCCTATCACTTTCTTCAATTACTTTATCAATGACATTCGACTTACCAGTACCCATCGCTGATTTTAATTTGAATAGCCCATCACTGTCCAACCATTCATTTATGAAATCAGTTTCGGAATTACCAACTTTTATATACCGTGAGTTTATAATTTTAGTTTTTTGAGAACTACCTACACCAGAAAGTTCCGTTTCACGCTCTTTTCTACGAACTGCTTCAAAGTAATCCTTAACATCTTTATCATTTTTTACTGAGTCAAATACATTGAAGCTTCTGTCTTTATTGAAATGGTTCATATAAAACGGATTTGATATGAACATGAAATAACCATTTGGAGTTACCTCACTCGGGTGAAAGAATGTAATCAACCCTCTCTCTTCATTAATGTTTGATATTGAAAATCCTCTAAGTGAATATTCAGCAATACAAGCGTCAATTACTTTATTGTGAGTTTCACCTAAATTTAACTCTATATGAATTCTCTCAATGTCCTTAAGGCGATATGTTGGTATGTATTTACCTTCTTGTAATAGGGTAATCCCCTTGGAAAAGCTTGGAGCTTGGTACGCACCTTCATTCGTACTCGTTAAGTCTATTTTACAATATGGAAATAAAGTTTCATTCATTTCCCTTAACACACCCAATATACTTGCTCTGTTGTTAGTTCCTCTAGCCTTTAATATTGCCTTAAGGTTGAAATTATCAACACCATTATGACTCCTAGATGGTATCACCCCAACATAGTAATCATTTTCTTTAAAATAATTAATAATCATATTTTGAGCATATTTAGTCTTCACTCTATCAAAGTCTACTATTACAAATTCCAATTTATCGTTAAGGTATTCTCTCAGGTGGAATTTACTTCTTCTCATTGTAGAAGTTTCATTAATGATATAATTCCGATTTAGATAGAATTCATTTCTCATTATCTCCAAAGTTTGTTCTAAGTTTAAATCTTTTGTAGTGAATTCAAACTCCTTATTACCGAATGGTGATTTAGGAACTTTAGATGATGTAAAATCTGAAATGAATGTTGTAATTTTCAATTTATTAGTCCTTTCTTCATAGATAATAGTAAAAAACCATATTATCTATGAAGAATTAGTGTGTTTTTATAATTTTATCTCGTTTAAATTAATACTAACTTAAAATGTATTTAGTGTCCACATAATCAGTTAGCCATACGCCATTTTCTGATTTATAGAATTTAATCCCATCGGAAATCATTGCTTCAGTATCGATTGTTAATAGGATGTTTTTGGTATCTCTTCTTGAAGCTACTTGAATAGCAGTTTCTTTATCTTCTGAAAGGTGTACGTGATGTCTTGACATTTTCTTAATGCCATCAATCTTAATCCATTGCCAAAACTTTTCTACAGTACCGTGATATAATCTTGTTGGTGGTAATACCTCATCAAGTTGTAGATCAATTTTAACTGAGTGACCTTGATTAGCTCTGATCTTAGTACCAAGGACGCCAGTGTTATTGAATGAAAACCTACCTTTGGAATCTGACTTAACAATAAGCCCCAATTCTTCACGTGTTAGACCAATACCCTTGAGGACGTCCTCGATGTCAGCCCAAGCTCCTTCACCCAATGTTATACCAAATTCTTGAGGAGCATGTCTGAGTGCGTATGTGAGTGCTCTACCCTTTGTCTTAAGTGATTGTGTCATTACTTTTCCTTAATTCTGGTTGCTTTACTAAATTTCTTTAATATTTTCTTTACTATCTTTAAATCAGGTACATCTTCGGAAGTCCAGTGTTTATTATCATGTTGGAAATTATGTATAAGATCGGTTAATACCCGTTCCTCTTGCCATTTCAATTTTACTTTAATCATACTTTATCCATCCTTACGATTTCAGATATACCAAATATAACCAAACCACCCAACAAAGACATCATTAATGCGAACCCAGCTTCAGACCCTCTATTAAATATATCAAAACCACCAACCCAGAAAACTGCTCTGACTGATGAAACTGCGATTAAGTATCGAATGTACCATTTCATATTAACCCCTTTGGGAATATATTTTCCTTTTGTTTTTCCATATGTACTCTATCAAGTGGTAAGAATTCTCCCATAGAAAATTCAATCACTCTAGGTTCATTGGGACTTTCTGTGTGTAAAAAACTACCGAACGCTTGTCTACGCTCTTGTTGAGTACCTCTGTTCCCGTTACCGTACAACATCTTTTCTTGTCTTTCGAAACCATGTCTAAGTTCAAGGACTTTTGCCTTAAACTCGACCAACGTGTTGATCATTTCTTTGCACCGTTACTTTCTTTATCTTCAATGAATATTTTTCTTACTGCGTCATAAATCGTACCCATTTCTGTTAAGAACCCGTCTTTTGTCTTGAATTTCATAATGTATGATTTGACTTTCATTCTATATAGACGAACCATTGCCATAACTTCTTTGTATATGCTTCTGTTTTTAGCCCAATTGAACGCTTTCATTACTAACTCATACAAGCCTTTGAACCAACCGATTGCCAATAGTTTTGGTTTCAATATTGCGAACAACCAGAATGCTATCGCAGCAACTGGAACCTTCAATATATAGACTAACACACCAATGAACACTGAACCAGTCAACATAAGACTAAGTGAATAAATTCCCAAGTATTCAGCAACCGCAAATGGGATTAGAAATATACCCAATGAGCCGTATCCTGAACTTGTTTGAACCATCTTCTTGAATTTATCTAAGAACTCAAGTTTATTGAAGAAGTTCTTAATTGGTACACCGAGTGTTTTCCAAATTAATTCTTCAAAGATTATGAATACGAGTACAATGAAGACCTCAATTACTTTTACAATTGTGTTTAATATTTTCTTTATCATGTTTACCCTTTTATTTTAATTTAGCTGTTGTGCCAGCTATTATGTATTTCTTACTTCGATAAAACCCTATTCTATATTGGTGCATTATTCAATCCACCCAGAGCCACCACCGTCATCATATCTTTCTTGCCATTGGTCTTCAATTGAATCAGCAAGCTCTTGAAGATCTTCGATATCTTCATCATATTCAATTTCATTGTCATCTAAGAAAACCCTTAAGTCATCTATGTCATCGAAGGTATCAGTTTGTGTACCATCTCTTAGTAATTCATAACCACCTATGTGACATAATGAAACTTTATCAGGTGAATCTTCATCACAATCATCACATTCTTCGTAAAGGTTAGCTTCAAGGGTATCTTCATAATCTAAATCCTTTTCAATGTTTACAACACCAGCTTTTTCTAACTTTACCCAAATTCCTGTAGCGATTTCATTTGCTTCGCTTGAACCTAAATAATCCTTATGTATGGAATTGAATACATTCATTACGCTCTTAATTGCTTCTAACTCTTCTTTATTAAACTCTACCATTTCTGTTCCTTTGTGATTTTCTTTTTTCTCTAGCTTTACGCCAATCTCTTTTCTTAAGTACCTTTTCATCAAAGAAGGTTTTCGCCTTCTTGTGAAGTGATTCTTTTTCTTTTTCTTTACGAGCTTCACGCTTCACCAATAACATCTCCCTAGAAGTACGATGAATTTCTCTTCGCTGAATTAATTTATCCCTTGCATTCAAGTCTTTATTTATAATTCTTTCTAACCATCTATTGAAATTAATTGACCATATTACAAGTCTATGTTTTGGGTCTACTCCTACCACTTTGAAAACTGAATTCACTAAATTTAATATGTCTCCTAAGAAACCTATTGTTGTCATTACCCAATTAATCATAGCTCTACCAATAGGACGCTTCTCCATCCAAGTTATCAAATAATTCAATAGTGTTAGTTGAAATATAAACGCTATGAAAGATGATATGAAACTGAACCCAGTTGCTATGAAATTAAACAACCCTGCAAATAGAGGGTATATTAATGCATACAAAAACTTCTGAATCGCAGTCCCTAGCACCTTTGTCCAGAAGAAGTAGAACAACGGAACAGACAATAACGTACTTCCGACTGCCTTTGCCTTTTGAACTGGTGTACTATCCTTGATATCCTGCATCTTCATTTTAAATACAGTGACGATATTTGCTTTATAACGCCCAACTGAATGTTCAGCAAAGAACTTTGACATAACATCAATTAAGTGCCTTTTAAGCAAGACCCCAGCCGTTGTCATAGCAAGAGCTTTCTTACCACCAGATTTAGCTACTCCCATAGCAAATGTCTTAGCACCCCCGAGTTTTACCCCAAGACCTAAGTTCAATACAAGTAAGCCAATAGCATCCCAATAATGAAGGTACTTAAAAAGTCCTATGACAAAAACCAATCCCAAAATAACCAATACGGCTACTATATGATTTTCTAGCCAAATAATGATATTTTCAAATGTAGTTGTTTTTTCTTGCATCTTTATCCTTTATTGGCTATTTCATTTTTCGTTACACAAATTTCATTTAGTGCGTCTGATATAAGTTTGTCTCTGTTTAATTTATTCAATTCCCCGTTTGGGTTCCAAGCATCATAATGACTCAACCAATTAACAATTTCAGTTATATCCGATGTATGTGATTTCTTTAGGTTATGGATTAGTTCTGGAATTTTAACATAAAATGAATCTATGTTTGGTAGTTCATTTACGACATTTTCCAATAGGTCATATTCTTCTTCAAGGAAATTATGACCAATTTGTGATGGACCTTTAGATACACCACCATTACTATCAATGTGGTCAAAGTGAACATATTGTGGTCTTAGTTGATTCACAACTATTACACACCTAATACCTTTTTTCAAAGATTTAGTGTTTACTAAAATGTTACCAACTTTTAAATTTGTGATATCTTTTTGAGTCATATTAAGCCTTTCAAACTTTATACTCTATTATACCGTAATGTAGCTTAAACTTTGCTTAATTATCTACTTGCATCTCTGTACACATACATAGTATATGGACCAATTTCGAAATACTTTTTCCCAAGTGACTTTTCATTTGCGTCTAATTGTCTATTGTGATTTTCATCATAATACCCAAACCCGTATCTATAACCCCTTGAACTGTCTGAATCAGAAGCAGTAGCAGTTGTTAATTTTTCAACACCAAACCAAGTAATCACTGGTTTCGTTTGTCCAGCCAATACTTCTACTCTACCCTCTTTAAACCCATATGAAGTAAGGTACGCTCTTTGAAATTTGTTTTGATTTTCTTCTGAAAACAATTTAATCCCTATGAAACCACCGACTATTAACACAACTGCCACAATTCCAATTATCCAATTTTTCATTTTAAATCCTTATTATTTTGTAGGCTCAATGAGCATTACTTCTTTTATAGCTTTCCAAATTTCCCGATCACTCGATCCTGGAGATATCCAATTAGTTGGTGAAATCCATCTATCACCGTTTGCCAAACTACCTACTGCTGCGAGAGAAGAACCACCTTCTTTCCAAAAGACACGATATAATCCGTGGGTTAGTTCTTGAACTTTTGCTTTTTTCATTTTAAATCCTTAAGTTCTTTTTCAAGTTCTAAAATCTTTTCTTTCAAATGACCTTTACTTGTCAAACAATACCCCATACCAAACATTGACGCAAACGTCAAAAATCCTAAAACTCCAAATGCTAATCCCATTTTAATCCTTCTTATTAAATTCTTTTTCTATAATATCTCTAATCACTTCCCACTCATCTTTACTCATGAGATGGGGAAGCTTTGCCTCTACGATTTTTTCAGTTGGTTTATCCGTTAGGAAATATACATTTTTTATAAATTTCATTTGTGAATGAGGATATTAATCCTCATCCCCCGTATCACCGTCACCGTCACCCTCATCACCCCCTTCAGAGTCATCAGAGCCAAAGCCACCACCATCTTTGTTTACACCAGTCACACCGTGCATCCAACGTCTAAAATGTGGCCAAACTCCACCTATGAATAGGATTAAGAACATTGCAAATTCAGCAAGCAATCCTGTCGTACCCCAATCAATCACATCTTTCATTTTCATGAACGCGATTCCAGTACCCAATATCATAGCCGTTGAAATAATTCCTACTAAGTTCATTGTAGAAGCACTAAGACTTAACATATAGAACGCTATGAACACCAATATGGCACCACTCAACGGGTACATGATATTTAGAGCCAATGCGGTATAGAGCATCAATGCAACAGTAGCTATTGCGAGGAATGCCGTGTATATAATTTTCTTCAAGTTGTTAATAGTACCTTTTCCATAAAAGGTCTTACCAACGAACAATGTCGTTGCCCCGAGGAATACCACCCCGAAGTTTTCAGCCATTTGTAGCCATGATAACTCCGTCACCTTACCGAACCAATAATCAAATACGAATACCGATATGAAAGCCAACGCCAAGTTGACGAATGCTATACCTAATTCTTTCTTATAACCATTTTTCTGTTTTACATCTACCACTTTTGCTTTTGTCATTTTAAACCTTTCTTAAAATATATGTGTTTGAATTTTTATAATTCTCTAAAATTAAACCTTCAGCCCTAACTGTCATGAACTTTGGTAAATCATTTGACGAAGGATAGAAATTAGTGTGCACCACGAAATCATCTACTTGCCAAGTTGTCTTACCATCAGAATCTGTGGTTTCAGTTAAATGATTCACATTCACCTCTGTGACTTCCGAAGTAGTCGCCTTGTTGTCTATAATCTGAGTTTTAATTTTCATTTCTCTAATCCTTTTTCTAATTCTTCTCTAAATTTATTAACCATGTCGTCAACTGAAATTTCACCGTCTCTAACTGCCTTATCAATTACACCTACTGGAAGCTCATAATCTTCTTTTCTATCGTAATACAACATTCTTGAAACTGAGTCAGAAATTTCGTTTTCGATAGTTGTGTGAATTCTCGAAACTTCATTAAATTTAGCGTCATTTAGAGTTTTGAAACAGTCACTCATTAATTTTGACATTTCTTCACATGGTATGAATTCAAAGAAGCCTTCACTTTCTAAATTTACACCAAAGTGGTGAGTGTGTTGTGTATCATCAATGATTGTGAATTTACCGTCTTCTTTAGAAGTCACTTGGTATAATTTTCCTACAGTAAGCGATTTATCATTTTCATCACCATCCATAATACATTCACTTATAGCTCTAATAACAGTTCCATCTTTTAATTCTTTTTCCATTTTGAACCA
>Ga0256824_10000085_pt1 | contig 29472 bp, 33 predicted proteins | sample CV67metaG_FD_191570 | JGI IMG/M metagenome (GOLD analysis project Ga0256824, IMG submission 191570) | Hydrothermal vent microbial communities from East Pacific Rise, Pacific Ocean - CV67 | ecosystem: Environmental > Aquatic > Marine > Hydrothermal vents | place: Pacific Ocean: East Pacific Rise...
CAATTAGAGAAGGTGATTTATTCTTTGATGAACTTGATCATAGTAATCAAAAAATTGGTACATATAGATATGGTTGTGATGACTATGAAGCAACATATGGTTCATTAAGTTCTAATCTTATATCTAGTCCATGTGGTCCGTATACTAGTGGAACTTCTGTAATTATTCAAAAGAATGATCCAGAAATAACAATTGATGTTACACCAAATATTGCTCATAGTAGTGGTTTAGGAGTTACATTAAATAATGTTTCACATCCTGCTCATGGTACAGTTAGATTTACCGGTGATTCAATTATATACTATCATGAGATTATTGAAGATATGTCAAATTTTGTACTCATGGCAAAAAATGGTTCAATTATACAATCTGTAAAAACTATTAATTCTAATCAAATTATATTTAACACTACAGGTAAAGAATTAGCTGGATACAGAATTGCGACATCATCAACAAACACTGCAAAAACTGCAAGTGGTTACACTAAAGTAATTGGGCCTAAATTATTTTATGCTGTAAAACCAAACTACTCAGGAAATGATATTATTGCCTATAATATTATAGATCAGAATGGTCAATTGGCAACCGGAACAATTAAAATTGTTGTAACTGGTCCATACACAACACCTGATAAAAAGACAGTTGTTAAAAACTCTGGTGTAAACACATTAAATGTTATATTAAATGATGGTCACACAGCGGCTGAAAAGATTTCATTAACTGCTGATAGAACTGGTTTAGTAGAACCTCTACATGGTACATTATCAATTATTGCTGGAAACTCATCACCAGCTGCTTATGATACAGGTACTTTAACATATTCTCCAAATGCTAACTTCGTTGGTTCAGACATTATGGAATATAAAATTGTTGATGAATCTGGTGCTACAGCTATTGGTCAATTAAAAGTTATTACTATATAAAGGAAAAATATGAGTATTATTATAGACAATTATGAAACAATCGTAAAAGCGATTGTTTCAGCAATTAATGATGGAACAATCATTTCTAAAAATTCTCATCAACTCCAAGGCTTATCGGTTAAAGAGTTATTTAAACTCTTTAACCAAGAGTTTAATTTAGTATTTAAAAGAGAGCATGTTGTTACAGGAGTAACATTAGAAAATAATATTTTAAGTATACCATTACCAAAAATGGTTTTTTTATCAAATATGTATTTTTTATCAGTTGGAGATGTTGTTTTACCTACAGATATTCAATTATCCATTTCAAGTGATAATGTATTATTTTTTGATGTTACTAATTTAAATGTTCCATCAAATGTAATAACACAACACTCTCATATAACTATAGATTATGTAGCATTTAACAATAATGTGATTGATCCTAGTTTCTTACCTGAGGAGAATATATGAGATATATAGACGTTATAACATCTGGAAATATTAAACAAAATGTTTTAGCAATTGATTTAATATTTAAAACATCACACTCTTCAACAATTACTGTAAAACAATATACAGGTAATCTAAAAAATACACATAATTTAGAACAAGCTCTTGATAAGTTGGATGTTTTAACAGTTACAGGTGAAGCGGGTTCAGGCTCATCTGAATCATTAGATAGAACAATCAAATCAATCAATGATAGAACAAAGATATATGAAGGTGTTAAAGCACTTGAACATATCTTTATTCATAATTTTGATAGTGAATTTTTAAAAATAGATGTGTGGGTTGAAGAAGAAATTGGTTGGCAAAACTCAATTGTTCCAATCACGATTACGAATTCAAATACAGTAATTGTAAAAACAACATCAGCGAAAGCAGTTAGAATCATTGTTGAGAATATTAACGATGTAACAAAAACATATGGATTATAGGAGATCAAATGGCAAAATCAATACTACAAGAAGTTGCAACATTAAATGCTAGAAGTTTTAATGAAGCAAAACTAAAAGTAAATTTATTTGAATTAGAGAAGGTTATTGAACAACACTCAGAACTTGCAAATTCAAGAATTCTAAGTAATGAGGCAGATTTATCAATAAACTTAAATGAATTAGAAGAATCAGTGGCGAATGAATTAGAAGAATTAAAAGTAGCAAATGTAAAACTACAAGTAAAAATTACAAATGTAAAAACTTTTGCGCTGAGTGAATTCGCATCAAATTATCATGAAATTGGTAAATTGAAAAAACATTTTGATAGACAAGATCATTATTTAGATGATCGTATTGATAATGAAAGATTAAACAAACTTGAATATTTTACTGGCCCAAAATACGTTCCAGAGATTGATTCAGTTTCTGATTTTAAAACTGGTTATACAGGTGCAAAAACAGATGACAAACTTGTATGGATGTATATAAGAGGAAAGGATATTCGATACGCTGATGGTTCACTATTAACTCTAAATGGCGTTGGTGATTTAATTACTATTGGTGATACTGGTCTATATAAAAAAGTTTTTATGACGGGCGATTTAACGGTTCAAAATGATTTTAAAATAAATGCAGGTATTGCTTCAATAACTTCTCCAAATAATACTGATAACTCATTAACTGTTAATGGTAATATAATTAGTACATCTGGATATTCTTTAATTAAATTAGGATACACAACAGACACTGGTGGATTCACTGCTACAACATCTGGTGATTTTACATCAAATGATGGAGGCGTTGAAGTTACAACTGGTATGCATACATCAGGAGGTGACATTAAAACAGACACTGGATTTGTAATTGCAAAAACAGGTGTACAAACAACATCAGGTGGGTTTGTTGCTACAAATGGTCCAATTTCAACAGGTACTGGAAACATATCAACAGTCACAGGGAATATAACTACAAATTCTGGAAATGTTCACTGTTCGAAAGGATACACAACAGATACTATTGGTTATGTTGCAACATCAGGTAACTTTAAAACATCAGGTGGTGGAGTGGATGTTACCACAAATATTACATCATCTGGCGGATTTTGTCACGTAAGTTCTGGTTTTGAGACTAAGCGTGGTGGATTAAATATTACAGAGAAAGGTGCTATTTACACTAAAGAAGGTAATATTCAAACCGATAGTGGAAACTTAATAGTTAAAGGTACTGGGACATTTGATAAAAAACTTACAGTTAAAGATGATGGTGCATTATTTTTAGGTGGAACAGTTACTGTTGGATCAACTGCTTCTAATGATGATCTAAAAGTTTTTGGTAAGATTGAATCAACCGATCTTGGAACTTTTCCAGATCTTCAGGTTAATGGTGATATCAATCTGACAGGTGAGATCACATACGGTGAAGCTTCTGGTATATCTTCAAATACACACACATCAAATGGTAGTTTGGATGTTAAAGCTGATTTAGAAGTTTTTGGTGAATTAAAAGTTGCAGGTGAATCAACACTTAAATCAAAGGTTACTGTTACCGGTGGTATTAAGGTTGATGGATCGGGTTCAATTACTGGAAGTTCAATTGATGCTGCAGGTGATATAGATGCATATTCATTCCACACAGATACTAAATTTTATGGTCTTGCAACATCTGCACAATATGGTGATGTTGCTGAACATTATTTAACAGATATTAAGTATGAACCAGGAACTGTTTTATCGCTTGGTGGTGATAAAGAAGTAACTTTATATGATCAAGATTTACCTTTGGCTGGTGTTGTCAGTACTGATCCAGGTGTTGAACTTAACGTTAAGGAAGACACGACTGATGATAAATATGTCTTTGTTGCTTTGACTGGAAGAATACCAGTCAAGACAATTCAAGATATTAAAAAAGGTTCTTATATATTCCCGGATTCGAAAAATCCAGGAAATGTTATAGGAGTGAACAAAAAACAACTTCACTCACAAAATATGTTAGAACTTATAGGAATTTCTATAAGTGATTCAAAAAATAATATAGTAGAAGTAAAAGTTTAAAAAATAGTAGACGCTTAGCGTCTACTATTCTTGTGTTTTGTTTTGAATTTTCTATCTTTAAAGATCGTTTTTATTCGTATATATAATATAGTGTTATATATGCAATACTATGAGACAGGTGAGAAAACGATCTTTAAAGATAGAAAAAGTACTATAGAAATACAAACGATCTTTAAAGATAGAAACGAGTTAATATAGAAATAATAGTTAAAAAGGTTCCTTAATGCAAAGATATCATTATATAATATCGGAAAAATGTAACATGAATTGTTCATATTGCAATGTTGATGTTGATTCAAATGTTCAATTATCATTAGAATATTTTTTTGAATTTATAAAAGACCTTAAACGAAAGAACGAACCTTACATATTTGATATATTTGGAGGAGAGGTTTTTTTATTTTCAAAGAAAGTTTTAACGATGGTAAAACATTTAGAAATTGATGAGTTATGCAAAGTGGTAAATATTACAACAAATGCTACAATATTTAATAATGATGTATCAGCGGTTGTTTCATCTAAAAAAGTTAATGTTACTTTATCATATGATGGTTTAAAACAAACTTTAAATAGAGGGGCGAATAAACTATTTTTAAAAGAATATATATCAGCAGGTGCTAGTCTTGGTCATTGTATGGTTACAGGAAATGATTTTAATTCCGTTTCTGATTCCGATTATTTAATCCGTTTACATATGAGTATATCAGAGCATTCTTTACTTCCTGATATAGCAATAGTTAGAGATATTGGATCATGGACTTTAAAACAATCGAACAATTTTATAAGTGCGTATGAGCAATATGTTCGTTTTTGCAAAAACGATTTAAAAAATAATTTTAATAGTTGGCCAGGTCTTATAAAATACAGTATTAATGGAATTTTAAATTATCATGTATTAAATATTCCCCAAGGTGAATGTGGCGTCGGTAAGAATTATTTAGCAATTTTACCGAATGGCATACAACAGCCATGTGAAAGATTTTCAAGAGATAATACACAATTAAAAGATAAAGATAAATATTTAGAAAAGTGTTTTACATGCGATATACGCAATTATTGTAATCGAGGGTGTATCTATGAGCAAATTAAAAACAAAGGTCCTATTGACGAGCTATGTGCGATTTATAAAGGTATGTACAATGTTAATAAAACAATAATTAAAGATTTAGGAATTGAACTTATAAAAGAGTTTGAAGATTTTACAAAAATATAAAAGGAATATTATGAACGAAAAACAATCACTAGAAATACAGGAAGAGGTTAAAAAAGAGATAAGACAATATATTGATGATGAAGGTATATCACCAAATATAGCAATTGAGGCAGCACTGGGACATTTAATACAAGCTGGCGAATTATTTAAGGTTGCTGGTATGGGTGCAACGAGCGATAGTATTTTAATATTTGCAACTGAAGCATTTAAAGCTTTAACTTCAAACAATAATATTGATGAAGAAAAATTATCTGATAAAAAATATGATGATATCCTAGCAGATATTTTTAAGGCGTAATATGAATTATTATTCCTTAGAAGTAACAACGACTCAAAAATGTGATATGGCTTGTACATATTGTTTTGAGGGTGATGAGTTACAAAATACACAAAAACAAGAATTAGATGTTGAGAAAATCGTTAATGATTTATTAGAAGATAAAAGGTTCCGTTCCGAGTTTGATGGGGTTGCTCTTGATTTCTGGGGCGGTGAACCAACCTTGAATACCAAACTAATTTTTGAATTATTAGAAGCTTTTAAAGATAAACCTGTAAATTTCTTTTTTTATACAAATGGTTTAAATGGTTTAACAATAAGTTCTATAATTTATAAGTTCAAATCATTTGGTATAGATGATCGCAGATTTTCATTTCAAGTATCATATGATGGTATTAGTCACGACCAGGATCGAATTGATCATTCAGGCAAAGGTACACAAGAACGAGTTTTACAAAGCATTAGATATCTAAGTAAAGAATTTCCAGAAGTTAATTTTTCATTGAAGAGTACTCTTCCAATTCATGAATTAGAAAGATTAGTTGATCACTGGGATCACTATTATGAATTATATCAAGAAATGGATTGGGTTCAGTGGTCACCATCTTTAGAATATACTAACAAATATGTAATAGAACAAGAACTATTAGATAAATTACAAAAAGATTTTACAGAGCTTGCTAAACGCGAAATTGCATTCTATAAAAAGAATGGTAGATTTTTATTTAGTTGGTTTGGTACAGGTGAACGTGCAATGTGTTCAGCTGGTGTAAATATTTCAAATATTGATTTAGATGGTAATCTGTTAGTTTGTCATGGAGCATTATATGCGAAAGATAAAGAGCAATTTATTATTGGAAATGTTGATAATATCGGTGAATCAATTATGGATTCAAAGGAACATCATCAAGACATCATGAATATGCCTGAGCACTGCAAAGGCTGTTCAGCAACTGTTTGTTACCAATGCCCAATCATTAATGTTGAACATTCAGATAAAGAGTATGATGAAGCATTTCATGATCCTAAAGATGATTTATGTGAAATATATAAAATATTTGGTTTAATTGATCGAACTGTTCAACGTTACTTAAAAAAAGAAGGAATCTTTAATGGCTATTAATACAATAACAACTGGATCAATACCTCTACACACAACAAGTCCAAGCTCGATGCCTAAAAGGTCAGATCCGGACACAACCAATAACCTTACACCTAGAACATTTAAAGTTGAAATTAATTGTATACAACATCATACTACTAATATGGGTGGATGGTCAACATTACATTATGGTGGAACAAAAGTTCAAATATTTCATCAAGATATAAATGCTTTAAAAGCGGCAGCAAATGCTGTAAAACTAAATTGGTCAATGTCCGGTGGAAATGAAAATATTTACACAACATCTGCAACAACAACTGCGGCAGCAGGCGGGACAGCAGTCTTAAAAGGTTGGACAGATGTTACAGGAATACTCAATCAATTAATGGGTGTCCTAGGTGGCACACAATTAAAGAATATAACTAGAAATTCATCAATTGATCTAACTTTTCATAATGAAATAGTTACAGCATATGATAGTATAACAAGACAATGTTTATGTAATTCTGATTGTGGTTGTAATTCACAGTGTGTCTGTAATGGTAATTGTGGTTGTCATTACTCAGATAGAAGATTAAAACAAGATATTGAATATGTGTACTCTCGTAAACTTGATGGTATAGTAATACCGGTTTATGAGTATTACTATAAAGAAGAAACTGGTTTATCAAAAGATAAACAATTAGGAGTGATGGCACAGGATTTATTAGTTTTGGGTCTATCTGAATATGTTGTAAAAACAGTTAGTGGTTTTTATGGGGTAAAATATGATCAATTAGATCATATATTTTTTTAAGGAATAAAAATGATGGTATATGGTGTAGCTGCGGTAACTGACTGTGGCGATTATTATGAGGTTGAATATGTTTCATCTAGTCTTTCACAAGATTTTGAAAAACATAATAAGTTTTTAGGATTGAGTCAAACAGCAGATGAAGCAATTCAAACTGCTTTAAATGATGGTAAAATTGTTAGAATTGTTTCTGATTATACTGGTCCTGATGTACAAGGACGAGATTTAATTATAATTGATCGAGATGTAACAGAGCTTGATTCAAATAAAGAAATTTCTTTAAAACGTGTTCGTCAATATGTTTCACATTTACAAGCTAATGTTAGCGGGTTAATGATGTATCAATATATAAATATAAACAACACTTTATGTGATAAAGGTTTTTATATACATGATGATAACAAAGAAGAAATATATTTAAAAATTTTAGAAACAGAAGATGAATTACTCATTGATAAATTAGAAGAGTATTTAAATGCTCGAGAAGTTATTGCGAGAAGTTCTTTTTTAGAAGATCGATATATGAAATATTATAGAGATATTAAAGATGCATCTTCGGAAGAAGAAGTTGAAAAACTTTTCGCAACATTTATGAAAATGATTGTGGAAGTTTCAAAATAATGAATAAAGTTATATACAAATGGTATGTGAATCAAAAGTATAATGGATCCGTCTATTATGCTTTTGAATATTTTGTTTATTTATTTCAAAGTGATCCATCATTAGAATTCTTATTGGTTAATATAAACGAAAAAGATCTAAATGATCTTAAAAGATCGTTTTTAAGTAAATATAAAAATGTTGACCAGTATTTTTCTAAATTGATTCCTATAAAAACTACTGAATTATATAAGGTTAATATTAAAGATGCCTTAATATTAGATATTCGAACATATAAATCAGTTATGAATTTTGTTAAAGGTAATATGCATGTATATAGTGATATTAAGCACAATAATGAAAAACCTTTAAAACAAAATGTTATTTTTTATGGTGAGTATTATTATCAAACTTTTGATATACGATCTAAATTAAGATTAAATTTTGATATGATGAAACAATGTCTCCCTAAAGAAGGAACTTTTATTAGCAGTAGATTACCTGAGATGGTTGATAATCAGTTATATATTAATAAACATAATTTAAAAAATGTTTTTATCAAAAGTTTGGATCATTCAATTACAAATCTATTTGATAATATAGATACTATATTATACGTTCATCAACTACAAGATACAAATAATAGGATAATACCAGAAGCCTTTTTTTATAATATTAGATTAATTATAGAAGAAGAATGTGATGTTATTGATTCAACAATAATTCGATATAGTGATATCAAAAGAGATGGTTTAAACGAATACACAATAACAGATGATGATATGATGATCAAAGCAATGCAAGAAATGCTTACATAAAAAGGAATTTTAATGGAAAATATAAAAAAGGAATTTTGTTTATCAATTACATTTGATTGTAATTGGAATTGTTCATATTGTGTAGCAGATACACATAATAACAATATAACAATAAAAGACGTTTTGGATAATATTAAACATATTGAACATGGTTCAGAAGTTACAATCACTGGTGGTGAACCAGGATTAGTTAACGAATCAGATATGGAATTAATATTTCAAAAACTAAGAGAAAAAGAATGTAAAATAGATATAACAACGAATGGTTTATTTATAAAAAAATATCAAAAATATTATAATGAAATTGAAAGTTATTTATATCATTGTTCCGATAAACTATTAGATCTTGAGATATATGATGACCCTGATAATAAGATCGAATATATGATTGTTATTGATGATTTAAATATTAATAACCTTGATAGTTTTTTAGAGAATGCTCCAATATATATTCGACTTGATGCTGCATATTCTTTAATGAATGGAAAGAGCTCGTTAAGTAAAAAGAATATTCTCAATATAATTAAAAAATATAAAACATATATTAAACCAGAGCATATTAAACATCTGACTAGTGCATATAATGATTTAGTCTCTGCTATGATGTTAAAGTAGTTATAATGAAAAAAATTGTAATGTTAAATGATTATGATTTATATCTAACATATAGTTGGGGAAATTTTAATCATGGTATATGTGGACATACTTTTGAAGTTATTGATTATTTTAATTTATTAACCAATCATATGAATGTAGCTATTCTTTTATGTGAGGATATCACATATGATACTTTCGAAGCTGCTATCACTGAAAAATATATTTTTACATCAAAACAAGTTAAATATATAATGGATAACACTATATTTTTAAATAGACCAATTTTACTTAAAGGCACAAATATACTTTTTGTAGATGGTGAAGTTGATATTATTAAGGATAACACACAGTTATTTTTCAACAATGTTTTTATGTTTGCGTGTGGTAATAAAAATGTTATACATTCTAAATACAATGTTTTATTAGATCAGCGCGTATATCAAACAGATATGGGAACACATTATGTTAAAAAAATAGATTTTAAAAATATAAAAATTCCTGAAAAACATGATAACAAAACTTTAATATATGCTACGGAAAATTGTCGATTATTATCACAAGATATAGTTGATACAATTGCAGATGATATGATAATAATTAGTAATTTTTCAAATTTTAAAGAAACTAATAATACAATAAATAATGTTCGTCCGCCAATTAATAATATATTTGAGAGATTTAATAAATTTATATATACACCAATATCAAAGAAGTTTGATTGTTCCTCTCGATTTGTAGCGGAATGTAAATATTTAAATATTGAAGTTGAGTATATGGTTGATTATTTCGATGAAGATTTGGGACTATATTATAGAAAATATGATATTGAAAACGATTTTAAATCTTTAGAGCTTACAAATGATGATTTCATTATAGAATATTTAAAGGAATTAATATGAATTTAAATAAAATGTTTGTTCCAGCTGCAAATGTTGCAACAGGTATTATTAATTCAAGAGCAAGATTGAATACCGGAACGCATTGTAATTACAAATGTCCTTTCTGTTATTATATCGATTCATTAGATGATGTAAAACCATTTAATGATATTTTAAAAGATATTGAATTTATTAAAGAATCAAATATTAATGAAATTGATTTATCAGGTGGTGAGTCAAGTATTCACAATAGATGGTTTGATATATTAGATGCTTGTTCATCATTTGATAATATTAGTACATTATCAAATGGTTCAATGTTTCAGGATATTGAATTTTTAAAGAAGTCTCAAAAGCATGGTTTAAACGAAATATTATTTAGCCTTCATGGATGGGATTCGATATCACATGACAAATCTGTAGGACATGTTGGAGCATTTAAAGATATAATGCAATCAATTAAGAATGCTAATATGTTAAATATTATAGTCAGAATAAATTGTACAGTATCTATGAATTTTGAACCTGTGGCATATTACACATTAATCAATAGTTTAAAAATAAAACAATTAAATTTATTACCTTTAAATTATTGGGGCGTTGGTCATCAAAAAGTAATTGATTATAATGTTGTATCGCGCAAGATACATACGGTTATAGACAATGTTTCTAAGTCCCTGAACATTAACGTCCGGTACATTCCTTTTTGCTATATGCGAGGATATGAGAAATACACTGTTGGAACATACCAACACATCTATGATTTAAAAGATTGGAATTTCTGCACATGGAACAACTTATCAAATAATAAAATGACATCTTATGAGCAAGGTTTATTAAGACGAGATTCTTACACAAAACCAAAAGATTGTTTATCATGCAAACATTTATTTATATGTGATGGTGTTGAAAATAAACTGATTGATACATTTATACCTCTGCCGGAAGATGGTCAAAAAATAAAAAATATAATGGAGTATCGTAATGGAATTATCAATTTTAATACTAACACACAATAGACCTAAACAATTTCAAAAGTGCATTAAATCAGTTGTTGATTTAATGCAAGATAATTGTATTGATTATGAAATTATAGTAAACAATGATTCAAATGATATTGTTGAGACATATAAAGATGTAACAGAATATTATTACAATACTGATGATGTGAATGAACTTTATCCTTTTTTATATTCTAAAGCAAGAGGTAAATATATATATTTTTTAGAAGATGATGATGAACTATTATCTTCTAAAATATTCTTGTCTTTAAATTCACATGATGTACATTTTGGAATGTACAGAGCACATAATAAAAGTATATTAAAATATCAAATGCAGGAATTTATATCAAATAAAAGAGATCGTAAATATATATTTAAATATTTTCAATTATCTCAAATTATTTTTAAGAAGATACCGTTAGACTTTCCGCAAACTTTTCATATTGAAAATGATGAAATACTTTTAAAATCGATTTTGGAAAATACATCTGGATGTATTAAGTGTTGGAATCTATTTTTATTTAAGCAAGGTGTTGATGGAACAAACTTATCATATGAGGAAATTAAATGATTGATACAATTAGTTATAATGATTATATTACACCAAATCAATTAACAAGTATTAATTTATTTATTGATGTAAATACTGTTTGTAATATCAACTGTTCTTATTGTTTTGCTAGAGAAAGTAAGAACTGGGGAAAGATACAAAGTATTAAAAACATTAAAAGTATTATAAGTACATTGAAGTTTAGCCAATATTCTTTTAATATTATGTTTTTTGGTGGAGAATGTTTTTTACATCCAGAAATAGATTTAATTACAGAAATGTTTTTAGAATCCCCAAAAGTTAATAATGTTGTTTATCTTACAAATGGTTTAAGTGATTCTAAAAATTATTGCAAGACTAATCCTAGAATACATTACGGGATGACATTACATGATATAACAGATGATCAGTTTAAAATATTTAAACAAAATGTGGATCATGTTTTAAACAGAGGTAATCGATTGAAAATAAATTTTATGTTAAATGTTAAAAATAACATCTTGCATAGATATAAAGAACTCCCAAAAGAATATGTTTATTTTTCAACAATTTATGATGATGAAATATATAATATAAACACATATGATGAAATATTTGATTCATATAATATAGATTATATTCATAATGATTACATGGTTAATAATATACCTTTGAATTATAAAGAATTTTTAAAAATTCATCAAGTATTGAATCCAAAAGATTTTGAATGTTCTCTAGCTGAATTAAATATAGAGATTGATGGAACAATTGTTAATACTTGTTCAGGAATACAAGACAACATTTTTAAGAATCCATTATTCTTTAGAACATATAACAAAACATTTAGATGCCAAAGAGATAAATGTACAGATTGTACAGGAACAATAACAACAACAAAAATAAAAATAAAAGGAAAATAATGTTTCAATTTAACTATTATATAAACACAATGTGTAATCAAAAATGTTCTTATTGTTATGCTCGAGCAGATATGAAATGGAATACTATTTTAAATTATGGTTTAATTAAATTGGACATTGAAACATTTAAACAATATAAACATAAAAGTATTATAAGTTTAATTGGTGGTGAGCCAACACTTCATCCACAAATTAAAACAATAATGAAAAACTTAACAAAAACGCATCATGAGTTACATATATATACCAACGGTACATATACTAAAAAGTTTGATGATGCTATATCAAAACTTTTCACATGGACATTTAGTTATCATGGTACTGAAACAGATACTAAATTATTTATAAAAAATATGAAACATCTATTACCTATTGCAAAAGTTGAATTAACAATAATTGCACAAAATATGGATGATGAAATGTATGAATTTATTAATGATTATAATATTAACACTGTAATAACATTCATACACGATTCATCAAAAATTTTACCATTTCAAAACATAGATGAAAAAGTATTAACAATGCAAGGTGATAATATTCGAAATATGAGTAAATTTTATAAAACAGAACATTCATACAAAGGCCAATTATGTGATTATAAAGAAATTGATATCTTAAATGGTTTTATGACATCAAACGAATGTAATATGAACATTCACAAACCATTCACAATTAAAAATATTAACGGGATTGAACCATATAATAATATTTGTGATAAAGATTTTTGTCCCAATGATTGTGCTTTTTTATTACCTAAAAAGGTAATAATATGAATGAACATGATCAATTAAAGACTGTTATCGTAGGTAGAGAAAGTTTTAAATTTACAGATATTCAAGATACTCACTTTAAAGAATTTTATGGGTCATCTTCCGGTTTCTCAATTATAAAACACTTTAAAGAAAAAGTTAAAAACTTAAGTAAACGTAATGAATATTTAGATAATCTCAGTTCTATCTTTATCGATAAAGATATAAAAGTTCTTCGGCCAAATATTGAAAATAATATTGATTCAAATATTAGAGATTTTCTTGTTATATTAAATGATACAATTTTAATATGTAATCCGTACTTAGATACTCGTAAAGAGGGTTATAAAAAATATATTGATTTAGTTAATGATTATAAGTTAATATATGCACCTAGAACAGATGAATATATTAAAAGAGACGTTTATCAATATGATATGGAGAAAGGTATTGAACAATTTGAGAAATCATCAAATGAATATTTTCCATTATTTGATGCAGCAAACATTTTAAAATGTAACAACGGTTTAATAATGAATATTAGCAACCACAATGAATACTCTGGTTACCTCTGGTTGAAAGAACAAATAGATATACAAATATATCCTGTATTTATTGATAACAGTCATATTGATGGTGCTTTAAATATTGTCAATGATGATATATTATTAATATGTTTTGATAGTTCTATTATCACAGAAAGTAATTTTATAAAAAAGTTACCAAAACACCTACAAACATACAAAGATATCATAACTGTCGATAAAACATATGATAATAAAAATGTAATAGCTTCAAAGGGTGGAATGTTTATAAATATTTTAAGTATTAATCATAACACTGTTATAGTTGATAAGGAATCAGAGTATGTTATCGAACAGTTAAAACTTCGAGGATTAGAGGTTATTGAATTAGATGTTCACGGATCAAGATTATTTGGTGGTGGAATTCACTGCACAACATTAGATTTAAAAAGGTTTTAAAATGGAAAAAAATAGTAAAGTTGGTAAATTAAAAGAATTATTAACATTAAAAAAGAAGTTGGTTGACACCAATATATTCTTTAAAAATGAATTAGATAATATTGATGTCGCATTCTACGATTCGTTTGTTTATGAATCATCAAATCATTACACAATTGATCTAAAAAAATTTCAACAAATATTCTTTTTTAAATACACCGTTAGAGGCGATCTTAATCAAATAGTTGTTGATAATTTTTTAAAGTTAAAAGATTTATTAACAATTAGGGACTTTGATGATAGGAATTCAATAACACTAAAAGAATTGGAAGATTCAAGCATTTATGAGCATCTAGGAAACAACAAGAAACAAATGTTTAAAATATTAGATGTGTGTAAAATATTATTCGATAAATTTCCAATGTACTTTTCAAAGGTTGTTTTTTATGATGATGATTTAATGATTGTTGAAAGATATGACCAACATGTTGATAAGTTTGATATAAATAATTCCGAGCATATTAAACAATATGTTGAATTAACCAACATGTTAAATGATTATATTATAGAACATAGTTTAGGTATAAATATATATTTAAGATATGATCATTTATGTATTAAGAATGGAAAAATATATGTTAAAAATTTTCCTAACTTAACAGGCTTCCCATTAGTCGCAAGAAATATGTTGATAAATAATACAGAAGAGCGAGGCATGGAAGCGTTCCTATTTGATGATGATAACATACATGAACGAGTTGATAGATTAAAAGTGTTTATTAGAGATATTGAATTAGAATATTTTGACTTAACATTAATTGATAAAAAGGATTATAATGAAAAATAAAACATTAGAAGAATTGCAAACGAAGAAGTTATTATTAAGTCGTAAAATATTAACAGCGAGTGAATTAGAAACATCTAAAAAAACAGAATATACATGCGCATTCCATAAAGAACGTTTCGTAATCGAAACAGACAAATATTTTATAGTTGAGCTTGATAAATTTAAAGAATTTGAATTTAACACACAATCAAATTACAATGCTCTAATTGAGGATTATTTAAACAACGCGTCTGATGAATCAATTAGAACATTCAATGAATATATTGTATGTTCTGAATATGTTACAACATATGATGAATATTTAAAAACATCTATTCATGAAACACGAACAAGAATAGAAAAAATGAATGATGTTCTCGATACTATTGAAATGGTATATTCTTTAGAAGAATGTCCCAACGTTGTTTATAGAGACAATAACTTTTTTGTTTTAGAAAAATTTCAAGATGTTGAAAAGATTGATTTAAATAATAAAGAAATATTAAAACAATATAAAGAATTATCAGACAAAATCTTTAAAATGATTAAGAATAGTTCATCAACAATTACACCATTCTTTGCGGACTTTCATCTAGGTTTAAAAGATGGTAAATTAAAAATCTTAAATATTGGTAAATATACAGCCATGCCTTTTTTAAGTAGAAATTTAGTAATTGATCATATTTCCGATAATAAAGAAGATATCGAAATTATCCTTATCGATAAAGATAATATATTTGACAACTTCAATATTAAGTCCTTAGTTTTTGACCATTTTTTCAAGATCAATAATATAAAATATAATGTTATTTCAAATTAAAATAAATACTGAATGTGCATATGAATGCACATACTGTTCCGTATATGATAACACCATAGTTCAAAAAACATTTGATTATAAAAATTTTAAAAACGTTATAAAACAATATGACGATATAATTGTTTTTATATATGGTGGGGAACCTTTCCAATCAGAGGACCTTGTTGATCTTATATTATTTTTAGAAGAGTTTGATAATATTCGGTGTATTGATATTCAATCAAATGGTACAAATATAAAAAAATTACCTTCAAATTTAAGAAAAACAAATGTTCGTTTATCATATCACCCCAGTAAAACAACTTTGACAAAAATTTTAAATGTTACTAAGAATCAATATGTTAATTCAATATCTGTAATGACGAACAATGTAAAACATTTTAAAGAATATAATATTCTAAAAAATTTATATCCTGAGATGGATATATTATATTGCCCTATTGTTAATTCAAAAGAATATGGAGTGGTTGACGACTATTTAGAGGATGTTGTAAACGATGCTTATGGTGTGGAATATCATTTCGACATCAGATTCATTTTAGAAAATGGCTGTTATAAAAAAGGTAATTTTAAATGTTCCATCAGAGAAGAGGTTCTAGAAATATATAATAACCAAATATTTATATGTGATATGAATTTTAATAATGGTATAACTTTCAAAAATTTTAAAAGAAATGTCCATGAATTAACTGACATTTGTCCAAGTTCAATGTGTAACTTTAATAACGCAAAATATATAAAGGAAGATTCATGAAAAATAAAAAAAATAATATATCAAAAATTGTGAAAAACATAGAAAAACATTTAGCTGAATATAAAAAGTCGGATAAAAAATTAGAAACCACTACATCAATTAAATTAAAAAATACTCGTGATAAAATATTAGCAAAAAATATAGAAGATTTAGCATCAATTGAAATTGATGGTTTATCTGATATTAAAGTGTTTGATAAATATGGATCAAAACCAGTATATAAATTTATGGCAAAGTATAACAATAAAAAAGTAGTTGGCATTATAAAATCATTATACATTCCAAGAATGTATAATATTAACGATGATGACTTGGTAAACTTATCACTAATTCCTAAAAAATTGTTGTCTGGAGCAAGCAAGATTCCAAAAACAAAAACAGGTGTTACTGATTTAATATTTGATTTTTTTAGAAATGATATTAATGATATAAAAGAATTATCAGATTTTATATTAGAGACTAAACATATTATGTTATTTGAATTCATAGAAGGTTTAAATGCAACAGATAAAGATTTTAAAATAATAACAAAATCAATAGAGAGTATAAATAAGCAATTTAAAGATAAAGGTTTATTTATAACTATTAATTATTCTTTACAGAATTTTACTAAAGATGGTAAACATTTTGACTTAGATGATTATTCAGGTGCATATTTTTATAACAACACATTAGGAACAGATACTACAAAATACACATTGGATGATACATTCATCAATGTTTATAAACAGTTAGTAAAAGATATCAATTATGATGAATCAGAATATTTGGAATTTGATGGCAAAGATTATTATTTACCGAGTAGAAACTCCAGGCCTCGAATTAAAATTGAAGAATCTTTTAAAGACACTAAAATATTTAATGTCTTTGACACAGCATTCGATATTATTTAAATGATTTAAGATGCTAAATCATTATAAAGATGTTGTTGAAATTAAGAAATATTTTAATGAATTAACAAACGTTCAAGTAATAGAATATTATAAAAATGATGATAAAGTATATAAATTTAAAGCAGAAATAAATAATACCATAGTAAACGTTATATACAAAAACAATTTCTCATCGTATACACAATACGATGAGAAACAAGATAATGAAAAAATATTTGATTTTTTTAGATATGATATAAATGGTATTCAAGAATTGCCAAATTGTTTATTAGAAACTGATCACTTTTTTTTATTTGAATTTATAAACGGAACTATTCCCAAATTTAAAGATACTGTTAATTTACTAAACACTATTAAAAGTATTAATGATAAGTTGCCTAATGATTTAATGATTGATTTTGAACTTCATAATTTTATATTCTCAAATAAAGGATATCGATATTTCGATATCGATGATATAGGCCAAGGACTAAAAGATGGTTCAATTGGATATAATTGGGTAAGATATACAAAAGATGATAAATTAAAAAAACATTTAAGTAATTTAGGTTTATTAAAGGATGATTATTTTTACGGTGATGGTGGAACAAGGCCTATTCTAATATCTGATATTAGTTTAGGTGAACGAACAAACGAAAGGATTTAGTGTGAAATTAGAAATGGAATTGAGATTATTTTTTCTCAGAATAGATTCACCAAGTAAAGAAAACTTAAAATTAATAAGCAATGTATTTCTATCTAAAAACAATTTAGATAAATATATTAAAAGATTTAAGAAACGAAAGATGGATAAGCAAATCATAGAACAGCTTTGTTCTATGATCGGACATAATATTAATTTTAACATTAATAAAGAATCCTGGATGATGCTGATATTGAAGCATCCTTATTTATTAAATTATTATAAACATTTTTGGAAAATTGAAAAAAGATTCAACATACCAAACTCATATAATAATTTTATGAATAAATTATTTGAACTAAATTTTAATTCAGATAATAATGAATTAAATGCGTTAGCTGGAATTTATAAGTTATCTAATTTAGAGTTTCAAGATTATGTTGAAATTATAAAAGTATATAAAAGCAAAGATATTGATATTTTAACAATTGAATCAGATTATAACATTCGAGAATTAAAAGGAATTGAGAATTTATTCGCTGGATTTATATCAAACACATGTGCTGGAATACATAAAGATGCATCATCTGTTATTATTGAATCATACACAAACAGTAGATGTACTAATTTAATTATTGAATCAAAGTCAATAAGAGGTTCATTATTCTTAATTGAATATACTGATTATTTTATAATAGATTCAATCAATGTTTTACCAGACATTGATTATACAAAATTAGTAAAAACAATAATTGATTTGAGCAAGTATCTGAGTAAGTCTTTACGAATTACTGATCAGGAACCAGTTGCAAATAAAATAGTAGATCAATTTATAAATATGAATTATATAATTCATAAACATAATTTTACAAGAGAATTCGAACACACAGACGTTGATACATATGTTTGGTCATTTAAGGAAAACATATGAAAAATAAAGAACTTAAATTTAAAGCACATTTAATACAATACAGGACAGATATAAAAAAATATGATATCGATATTGATGATCTTATCAAGACACTAATGTATGTGTTTAATAGTATTGATCGTCTTGATAATTATGTTAAAACTTTAAAATATGAACCATGTTTTTATATATATTATATTGTGTATACATTTATTGAGTTACCAAATAATGATTATAATATTAACACCGATAAGTTTTATAGTGCGATATTAAATGATTCATCTGCTATTCATTATTTTAAATATTTCGAGGATATACAAACACATATTGGATACCCACAAAAAGAAATTGGAAGTTATATTAGAGCATTACCATTATATAAAAATTATAGTTCTAAACATTTAAACGATGATGTTATAAAAATTGCTAGCGACTTAAAATTAGATTATATAACAACAATTGATTCATTAGAATATTTTAATAATGTTATTAAAACACCTGACGTATTTCCAGATGTTGATATATCAATTAAAAATTACCAATTGAAAAAATTAAAATATGATGAGCCTCTCCAGATGTTTACTGAGTCTTATATGAATGCTTGTAGACATATACACAATGGCGCAAAAACATCAGTTGATAAAACATTCAATTCACCATATCATTGCAATTGCTCTATATGGAAAAAGAATAAAATAGTAGCAAATTTAACTTTATGGTTGAGCACAGATAATGATGTAATTATTGATTGTATTAGTTCTTATAAAGATGCTAGTGTAAATAGTATTAGCACATTATTATTAGAACTTCACAAAATAATACCAAACTTATGTTTAAGTGATACAACGTATGGTATAACAAGTGAAGTTCGAACTAATTTAAAATTAAATATTAAAGTTGAACCAACAATGAAAGATTTTTGTATGTATTCAGATACAACAGAGGCGTATAAATTATGAAAAAGATGATAAACATACCAACTATAAAACTAAAAAAAGGTGTTCAAAAAAACATTAGAAAATTAAAAGTTCAATTCTTTAGATATCGAAACGAACCATTTTTAAAAGAATTGAACTTATCAAAAAGTGATATTGATGATATCATTAAAACATTAATTTTTGTTTTTCAAACAAAAGAACAATTAGATCGATATATCCTTATTCAAATGCATTATAATTTTACTAATTTTTTTATATATTATACTGTTTATGATTTTATAAACTTGCCAATTGATATCGATAAAAATTATCAGAAGCTCAATATGACAGCATTCACAAGTGTTTTAATAAATGATAATTCTGCTTTACATTATTTAAAATATTTTTTCGATATTCAAACAACTGGTAATATACCAACATGTTCAAAAGATTTAAAACAATCAATACGAATGTTACCATTTTTAAAATCATATATTGTTCCAGAAATTGATTCAAATATAATAAAAAATATCACTAAACACGCGGCAAATTTAAATTTTGATTATTTAACAACAATTGATTATATTAATTATTATAAGAATATTCAAGATTCAATTAAAGATAATGATATTTATCCAGATCTTGAATTAAGGGATGAACATTATAAATTGTTAAAACTATCAAATTCTGACCCATTACAAATGTTTGTTGAATCATACGTTAGAGCATGTAGACATATACATAATGCACCCAAAAGTTCAATTGAAAAAATGTTCAATTCTAAATATTATTGTAACTATACAATATATAAAAGAAAAGAAATTGTGGCCAATTTAACGATGTGGCAAAGCACAAATAATGAAATAATTATAGATTGTGTAAGTTCATTTCACGATGGATCAGTCAAACGGTTTGCAAATTTAATTACTCAATTAAAAGATGAACTACTTAAAGAAAATTTAGAATTATTTATAAGTGATACATACAATGGTACAACAAAAGAAGTTTGCGAATATTTAAATATTTACAACAACCCAAAAATTAAAAAGATTAAACCAGTCATGAAAGATTTTTCAATGCATTCGGACACGGTTTATGCAATCAAAATATAAATGGATTTTAAATGGAAAAAGAACTATTAATAAAAAGATTATTAGAATATTCAATTGATAATAATCTCAGTCACATACCAAGCGCCTTATCAATGTTACATTATACTCATGAATTATTTAGACATGATGATTCAGAAGCAGTAATTGACCCATATAGTTGGAACATTGTTATAGGTAAGCCTTTTGGTGCACAAGCATATTATATCATTTGGCATTATTATTATATGTTAAATATTGATGATTTATCATATGGTGTTAAACATAATGAAATAGATTTTGTCGATTATGGTGAAGAGACTTTAGGGAACGCTTTAGGCTTTGCTAGTGGAATCAGTTACAATGGAAAAAGAACATATTGTAACATATCTGATGGGGCATTACAAATGGGACCAACATTGGAAGCAATCCAATTTATTGGAAAACATAAACAAAATATAGTATTAACAGTTGATTATAATAGAACTCAACTTACAGGAAACACGACAGATATTTTAGGTATGACTATAAATGGCGTTTATGACACATTTTATAATGCAGGGTGGTTACCATATATAATTAGTGATTCGAAATTCAATGCGAAGAATATAAAAAGCATTTTGGATAACTCGAAAGGTCCTATCGTGTTTCTAATTGAAACAAACAAAGGTTCAGGCATTGATGAAATGGTTCAAGATCCTGTAAAATGGCACTATAAACAATTAAGGAATATGAATGAAATCACATTATCAAAATCTTGAAAAGATAACAATTATTGGAGGTGGAACAGCTGGGCATTTAAGTGTACTGTTTCTTACTCAAAAATATCCAAATACTGAAATTATATGGATATATCCAGAAGAAAATAATCCAATAGGTGTAGGAGAAGCAACAATACCATACGTGCAAAATTTCTTAACTGATTTAGGAATTGATGTTGAAACAGTATTAACTGAAACAGATGGTTCAATTAAACTAGGTTTAAAATTTATCGGATTTTTTGATGAAACAGTGATTCACCCATTTATTGATGAGGAGAATGATATTGATGAATTATATACATATTTAATTCACAAAAATATTATACCGTTAGATATCTTAAATTATGATGCTGTTGCATCACATATGTATATAACAAAAATTTATAAATTAATTCAAAAAATGATAATTGGAAGAAATCTAAAAATAATTAGAAGAAAATTTATAGATTCTGATTTAAAAGGTTTGGTTCTTGATTGTACAGGTTTTAATAGGTTAGTGTTAAATAAATTTAATAATGTTTTATTTAAAGATCCAAGATTATTTAATAACACTGCTCTAATTACAAGAATTAATAAACCTGTCAATCAAGTTTGTAGTACATTTTACAGATTAGAAAATGGCTGGGTTTGGGAAATTCCATTAAAATATGAAACATCATATGGTTTTGTTTATAATACAAATGATAAATCATCCTCAAAAACAATCGATGCATCTGAATCACTATATAAATTTTTAAGTAAAAAACACCCTGAATTAAATATATCAAAAGATAATTTTAAATCAATAGATATGATTAGTGGTCGAAATGAAAAACATTTTATAGGTGATGATGATTGTACTGTTCTAGGTATTGGTTTAAGCTCTATGTTCGTTGAACCATTAGAAAGCACTGGTTTATTTTTTACAGTACATGGTCTTGATCTATTAAAAGAAGTACTAGACTCTAAAATAACAGAAGATGAATATACATCAATCATAAACTTAGAATTTGATGCAACACTAGAATTTATTCTAATGCATTTTAAAGATTTTGATATGTCAATCCCCTGGAAAGAACAATACTGTAAAGTTACTCAAAAAATTAATTATGATTATATTCTCGATCCCGAAAAATCAAAATTTTTAAAAATAGATTCTGAAATATTTAAAGTTGCTCGTAAAAGTAAAAATATAAAAGAATTATATAAACAATTGGATACTAAATGCGAAAACAAATATCAAAATTTATAAAAAAAGATAATTATTTATTACATGCAGACATGTTTAATATTGATAATTTTCCTACCGATGGTATTGTGATCAATACAGGTTTAGGAGAATCTAATCTTTTAAACATTGCAGGTGGACTAGTATCACAAGACAATACTGTTTATATTTACGGCGTCGCTGGATTCATAATGCATCGCATAGAGCAATTAAAATACTCATGTGTACCTTTCATTGATAAAGGAAAGATCGTCATTTTTAACGCAGGTAAAATAGGGTATACAAAGCTTGGTTCAGGACACACAATTGATAATAATAAAGAAATTTGTAAAATGTTAGGAATAGAATTTTTAGCACCAAAAGATTTAAATGAATTGGATAATTTATTAAATTATATCGAGGATAAAAGTGGATTTTATTATATCGAGTTAGGAAAAGATTATGAAAGATAAAATATTGTTTATAGGATCAAGTGGTTACTTAGGTGAACACTTGATCGAAACTCTTGTAAGCAATTTTACAATTGATGAATTTAAGGGGCGAGTTGAAAACATTCATGATTTCGAAAAATACACACATAACAATTATGATTATATTTTTCACTTTGGAAGCACAAATGATGATAGCATCCCAAGTAAAGTAAATAAAATTGAACAAGGTACTCGAAATTGTATAGCATTTGCAAATCAACAAAAAGCAAAAATGATATATGCATCAACAAAAGGTATTTTATCTGAACATAAAAATAGTTATGAACAAGTAAAAAAGAATAGCACTGTTGAAGTTAGACATAGTTGTAACAGTTATGTTTGTTTACTCATTCCTAGAGTGTATTCCAGAGATCGGAAACATGGACTAATACAAGCAATAAAAGATAACAAACCACTGGATGGCAAACAAGTTATATATATAAAAATAAAAGATTTTGTATGGCAAACATTAGAAGCGATGAAACAACACAATATATGTTTTAATTACTCAGGATTAAATATGAAAAGCACTTTGGACATTAAGAATTGGATCTTAAAGTAGGAGTATTTCTATAGTAACTTTTTCTATCCTTATCGATAAAGATCGTTTTGTAGTTACTATAGAAATAATATATAAAAGGAATATATAATGAATGAAAAAATTGAAGAAATTGAAGAAATTGTTAATGAGGTATCCAGTTCAAAGAAAATAATGGATGATAAAACAAAAGAGAATGTTGAAGAAATAATAGAAATTTTTAAAAAGAATTTCGCAATTGAAGAATACAAAACAGATTATACTGATTTTGGTAAATGTTGGTTACATAAAGAAGATAAACATTATTTATGTAATGATAGCGATGAAGCAATTTTTAATAATTATAGATTTCTTTTAACACATAATATAAACAACCTTGTAACACATTCATTAGGAAAATCTGAAGATGGTAAATGGTATGGTTGGAGTCATCGAGCAATATATGGTTTTGAGATAGGTGATACAATAACAAAAGATACTTGTTCTTATGCGCCAGATTCAAAAGATAATTTTGAAAAATCAATGATTGATTGGGTATCACATGATTTTGGTAAAGATGAGGAATATGGTACAAATGTTGTATTAAAATCAATCTTAAAAAATGTTCCAAATCCAGACGGGTATTACTTATATAATGGTTCACAGGAGACTGATATTTCATCAGCTCAGGAATTTATGGATGATAGAACTGAACCAACATATCACGACGCGGACCAATCAATTCTTGGTATAAATATTATTACACGTATAGAATTTTCGGGCAGACAAGAAGGACGTGAAGGGTATGAAACAAACCACTGGTATGAATATCCTACAAAATATGGTAGAGGCGAATATGTGATCAATACAGAAGAGGAAGCTAAACAAGCAGCAATCGATTTTGCTTCTTCTGTTTCATGATACACAAACATTTAAAAGAAGCAGGCTTTACGAATTATCAATTATATATTGATAAACGGAGCCCCAACTTTATATATTTTAAAAACAATAATAAAAATTATATATATTCTACAAAAAAACTTGATTTCAATAATGAATATTTACCTAAAATTTATAAAACTTTTATAAATTTTGATATATATAAGATACCTGATGGCTATCTACGAAGAGTAACCGCTCCGCGAATAGATAACGAGATCGCAAAACTACTAAACACAGCAATTAATCAAATAAGTAATAATTACTTGTTTGATTATGAGTTTAATTATTTCTTTATTTATCACGATAATGGTTCAAAACATATAATATATATTGATCAAGAAACATTTATTAAAAAGAATAAAAATTGTAAAGAATATTATATACAAGATTTTAAAAAATACAAAAAAGAAACACAATTAAAAATAAAGATACAATATCAAAATCATCAATATTTAAAAATGGATGATGATTTATTAAAAAAGGAATATAATGAAAAGAAAAAATATATTAATAATAAGTGGAACACATGGAAACGAACACTCCGCTGTCGAAGCAGGTTTATATTTAAAAAAATATTACGAAAATGATAAAAATGTTAAGGTAATACCTTTTCTAAACCAATCCGGATTAGAAGCAAATACAAGAGAAGTTCAAAACTTTCAAACAAAAGATTTAAATAGATCATTCAATGATCAAATAACATATAACGATTGTATTGATAAAATAGAATCAGAAGTCGAAAGATTTGATGTTGTTATAGATATACATAATTCTTGGAGATGTGCAAATTTTTGTTTAGTTGATAATGGTTATAATTGTGATAAAATAACAAACATATGTTATGAATCAGGAGTTGAGTATGCTACAAGATTTTCTAAAGGTGGAACAATAAAAGATTATGTTAATCAACAAGGAAAAATTGGTATCACATATGAATTTAGCGGAATGCAAACGTTAAACAATTCAAAAGAATTAGATTTAGCGATTGATGATATTAGAGCATTAGTTGATTACTTTAAAAATGAACCAACAAAAGACATTCATCCAAAAAATGAACTTAAATCATTACATTGTTTAGAAACAGGATTCATTAAATTTAAAAGAGATATTAATCATTTAATTTGTCCAGGTGAAGTAATTTTTGAAGTGTATAATGAGTATGGTGATGTTGCTGAGACTGTTGTAAATACAGAAAAAGAAACAATCAAACTTATGGCATTTTCTCCAAGTTTTCAAACTAGAGGATCATTAGTTCTTCAATATATTATAAAGGAATAATTATGAATAAACTTCATATAAGAAACAAAAAGATAATAGTAACAGGTGCATCAGGATTTATAGGATCAGCACTAGTTGAAGAATTATTAAAAAAAGGATTGAACAATGAAGTTGTTGGAATGGATTTGGTATCAAACGATAGATTAAAAGTTTATAAAAACTACAAATTTATCCCTATTGATTTAACACATGAATCAATTAACCCAAATGCAAAGGTTGATTTAGTTATACATCTAGCTAGTCCAATAGGAGTAAACTATGTTAAATCAAATCCTTCAAAAACATTAAAAGATTCTGATAACATTAATAAAATCATACATGATTATTGTTCTGCAACAAACACTCCAATTATATATAGTTCATCATCTGAAGTGTTTGGAGAGAATAGCTCTATTAATTCAGAATCAGTTTTTAGTATTAAACCATATTCAAATAATCCTAGATGGGTATATGCTGCCGCAAAAATACATGGTGAAATGTTATTTCAATCAGCATCTTATAAATCATGCGTAGTAAGATTTTTTAATATTGTTGGACCTGAACAAACAACTAATGGTATGGTGATTCCAACGTTTGTAGAACAAGCAAAGAATAATGTTTCACTATCAGTAACTGATAGTACTAGATCATTCTGTGATATCAGAGAGTGCATTGAATATCTTATGTATATATCAAATGGTTTATTAAATGATCCTAAATATTTAGGTAAAGAATTTAATATTGGAAACGATCAAAATGTAACATCGATGTATGACTTAGCCGATATGATTATAACAAAAACCTTTTCAGAATCACCAGTAGAACAAACATATGGTGCTGAAATAGTAAATAGAATATTAGATATGGATGATGAAATATTATTAGATATGGATGTTACACACTATTCATTAGATGAAATTTTAGATAACATTATTTTAAAAGATGAGGAAGAAGAAGCATATGATGAATCATTGGATAAGATATTTGAGAAAGACTTATGATAGCTATCATAGGTATGGGTGTAGTTGGCTCAGCTATATTTAGTTCTATCAAACCTGGATTAATTAATGGTGTCACTTGTTACGATGCTGATAGCAAATTTCTAAAACAATTTGCTTCAACTCAGGCGCAAGATTTAAAGCATCAAGATACAGATGCTGTTTTTATAGCAGTTCCTACTCCAACAAACGATGGGCAAGATTTAACAATTTTGAAAGATATATTATCAAAACTTCATTCAAAGAACTTTGAAGGGATTGTTATTATCAATAGCACAGTTCTTACTGATATCAGTAAAGAATTTCCTAAATTAAAAATTGTTATTTCACCTGAGTTTCTTAATGCTAACTCAGCAGCTGATGATTTCCATAATTCAAAATACATTGTTTTAGGTGGAGAATCAATTCATACAGTCAGAGCCAAATCGGTTTATGATCGATATTTTGATTTTAATAGTCGAGTTGATTATGAATTATGTACTTCTATAGAAGCTATTAATTTTAAATATCTTAGAAATATAAAACAAGCTTATAATTTAATGTTTTGGGAGTTCGCTCAAGACCTTACTAAAGATTCTAGAAAGATGGCGCAGATGATGACAAATATTCCAGTAGGTGAGAATTCAATATCGGGATTAGATGGTTATAGAGGTTATGGTCAATCATCAGATAAAAACGAACATGATTTTAGCGCTTGTTTAGATAAAGATATTAAAGCGTTAATTCATTCAACTTCAAACAATCATAAATTATTAGAATTTTTGGATGAATATAATACAGAAATAAATTAAGGATTTATAATGAATAATAATAAAAATATGGAAGAATTAATGGCAATGATTGGAGAAGCAACCAATGAAAAAATAAAACATACAAATTTTGAGTTATATAGTGTTATACGTTTAATTGTTATATTTTTCTCATTAATAACGATTTTATTAATAGTACTTGTTTCATTATTTTTTTATGATTCTGATAAAAAACCTTATAAACAAATAATTAAGGCAGAAAAAAAGCTCAAAAAAAACAACAATTTACAAACTAATCAATTAAATCAATCTATATATTTATTTAAAACAAAATGTTTAAATAATAGAACTTTGAGATATTATCGAAAGAATGATGGTATAGTATTTGAATATTATACTATTAGTATAAAAGGTTGTTGAATCGAGAAGAAAATTTATTTCTTCTCCTTTGAGCTAGCCTCAAAAAATAAAACATAACAGGAGTTTACATGGCAAATGTAACTACAACAGAATTAGAAACAGCATTACAAGACTTAGCAACAAGTTTAGGTCTTTCAGTTAAGGAATACGTAGAGGGTGGTTTTTTAGACCTTAGTACTTATGGCACAGACAAATCAGCAATCCTTGCTCGTTTAGATGCTCTTGATATTATTGATGGCGCTGATGGTGTTGAGACACTAGCAGAAAAAGTTGTTGCTTTAAACGCAATCTTTACAGAAAATGGTAATCTTGCAACTGACGTTCTTAACAGAATTGCTGCAAATACAACAGCTATCGGAGCAGTTCAAACTGAACTTACTTCTTACAAAACAGCTAATGATGCAGTACAAGCTACTCAAGATGCAAACATTGCAAGTCTTCAGTCTGGTCAAACAGCTTTAACTTCAACTGTTGCAACTAATAAAGCAGCTTCAGAAGCAGCTGATACAGCACTAGCTTCAAGAGTTACTACTAATGAAGCAGACATTGCAGCGGTTCCAGCAGCTATTGCAACAGCAGTATCAACTGAAACTACTCGTGCTCAAGCGGCAGAAGCAGCAAACGCAAGTTCAGCAACAGCAGCAATCGCAGTAGCTAAACAAGAAGCAATTGATGCAGCTGGTGTTGTAAGTGTTGCAGGTGATGCAGCTTTACAAACTCAAATTGATGCACTTGGTTCAACTGGTTCAGATACAGCAGCAGCTCTTTCAGCAGCTCAAGCAGAATTAGATGCTACTCAAGCAGCAATTGGTCTTAATGCTGATGGTTCATTTACTCCAGTAGATGGTTCAGATACATTAGAAGAATATATTCAAGATGTTGCAGGTGATGCAAGCACTCTTAAAAAAGCTATTCGTAAAGTAGCTAGAAAATCTAGACATGCTGATAAAGCACTAGGTCTTCGTATTGATGCAGCAGATGC
>Ga0256824_10000086_pt1 | contig 29416 bp, 37 predicted proteins | sample CV67metaG_FD_191570 | JGI IMG/M metagenome (GOLD analysis project Ga0256824, IMG submission 191570) | Hydrothermal vent microbial communities from East Pacific Rise, Pacific Ocean - CV67 | ecosystem: Environmental > Aquatic > Marine > Hydrothermal vents | place: Pacific Ocean: East Pacific Rise...
TCTATTACTATTAGGGAACTTTAACCAACTTAATAGTTAAAGCCTCTTATAGAATAGACGGTTGTTGTTTAGTTATTTCTAAGTAACTTATCAGCTACTTGCTTAGTTTTCAATGATCTCAAACTTTTTAAACTCTTCAACTCGAAGTGTCTCTCCTCACCCGTTTTAAACAAGGTGTCTCTGTTTGTGGATGGGAATTATAGGGTGATGTTGCTTAAAAGAAGCTTAAGGAGTGGGAAGATTGGAAAGAATTTCAATAGTTCTATTTATTTAATAATTATGCTTACATTATAATAGAAAAATATTTAATCTTGATTCTAAAAATATATGTTGCTTTATATTAACTCTTTATATGTAAAATAGTTATACAAATTAACAATATACGCTATAAAAAAGCTTATAAAAGGAAAAATCATGGGTCTATATAATCGTGACTATGCTAGAGAAAATTCATTCTCTTTTGAAACTGCCACAAAAAGTGATACTCAACTTATATCTTTCGTAAAAGAAACATATAAATTGTTTGCTGCTTCTATGATGGCTGGTGCTGTTGGTGCTTATGTTGGTGTGCCTCTTGCTGGAGCAATTCAAGCGTGGTTTTGGCCACTTTTTATTTTAGAGATTGCTTTACTAATCGGTTTACAATTTGTAAAACACAAACAAGGTATAAATTTAATCGTAATGTTTGGTTTTGTTTTTATGACAGGATTAATGCTTGCTCCTTTACTTGCTAGAACACTTGGTATGGGTGGTGGAGCTTCAATTATTGGTAATGCTTTTGCTATGACATCTGTTGTTTTCGGAGCTATGAGTTTTTATGCTATAAAATCAACAAGAGATTTTACAAGTTATGGAAAACCATTAATGATTGCTCTATTTGTTATCATTGGTTTTTCTATCTTAAATATTTTTCTTGGTAACCCTATGCTTCATATTATTATATCTGGAGCTGTTGTTATATTATTTAGTATTTTAGTTATCTTTGATACTCAAAACATTATGAATGGTGCTTATGAAACTCCTATTGATGGTGCTATAGCACTTTATTTAGATTTTCTAAATATTTTCACTGCTTTACTTCAACTATTTGGAATTTTTGGTGGGGATGACTAAAGAGATATCACCCGAACTTTTTCGGGTGATTGATGCTAATATAAACCGTTTAAAAGAGGGTGTTAGAGTTGTTGAAGATATTTTAAGATACTACAACAATAATAAAGAACTATCTTTAAAACTAAAAAATATTCGTCATACTGCTACAATAAAAGAATCAAAACTACTTCTAAAATATAGAGATAGTGTTAATGATGTTCTTAAAACTTCCATAAAAAGTGAACAAAATAGAGATTCTCTAGAATCTATTATAATCGCAAATTTTAAAAGAGCAGAAGAATCATCAAGAGTATTAGAGGAACTTTATAAGTTAACTAATATTAATCAAAGTGAAATTTTTAAACAGATTCGATATGAGTTATACTCTTTAGAAAAAGATGTGTTACTTAATGAGAATAGATGAAAATTACTTCAAATTCTAAATAATTTAATGGATAATCTTCCATTAATTTTTTAGTCTCTTTATAACCCAATACATTTCGAGAAGCACTAACACCACTTTGCTTTATATATCTAAACATATCTCTTGTAGAATTAAATTCTAATTTATAATTTACAACTTCACTTTTACAATTTAAATACTTTTTTTGTAACTCGTTAACTGTATTAGTATCTTTTAGTATAGAATCCAAAGAAGCTGTTTTATGTAATGTTTTAAAAGTATTTGATGTAAAAATAGCCAAAGATATATTTGTATTAAATTTACCAATTTGGTAAAAAATACTATCCAAGTCATTAGCCCATTGTAATGCTGAAGCTGAAATAATATAATCATATTTATTGTCTATAAACTGATTTAGAAAATTCTCATCATTAAAATCACCATATACACAATTTATATGCTGTGATTTTGGATGTATATCTAACATCCCTTTCGCAAAATCAATACCTGTAAAAGAATCATATTTCCAATCAACTCTTTTACAAATAGCTCCACTACCACAACCAATATCTAAAATATTCTTCGGTTTACAAATTAAATTTCTTAAAAGTTTATCTGCTACTTTATTTTGAATAATATTATTTTTATTATATTCATTAGCAAATTTAGAAAACTCTGTGCTTATTTTCATCTTTTATTTACCAACAATGAAACTATAAAAATAGCCAAAATACAAAGAACAATAGTAGCTCCAGATGGTAATGAGAAATTAAAAGATAAAATCATACCTATAATAACACTAAAAAGAGCAAATCCCAAAGATATTAATGAAGTTCCAAGAAACCCTTTTTTATATTGTAATGCTGATACAGTTGGAATAACCATCAACGCACCAATAAGTAACGTTCCAACAACTCTTATAGATAAGGCTATAATTATAGCTACTATACTAACCAATAAAAAATTTAAAAATTTAACTTTGATACCACTTGTTTTTGCTACCTCTTCATCATAAGCAATAAAATATAACTCTTTTGAAAATAAAAGAAGTAAACCTAACGAGATAGAACCAAAAATACCCATAGTTATTAAATCTTCATCACTAACAGATAAGATAGAACCAAATAGATAAGAGAATAAAGAGTTATTAAACGCTCCCCCTAAAGAGACTATAATAATAGCAATAGCTAACGAACCAGACAATAGTATAGCTAAAACAGAATCTGAATACAAAGAAAAACTTGTACGAAGGTACTCTATAAGCCATGAACTACATAGTGCTATTAAAACAGCAACCCACAATGGATTTAGTCCAGCTACCAACCCAACTGCTACCCCAACTAATGCTGAATGTGCTAAAGTTTCACTTATCATTGAGTATCTTTTTAAAACAACAAATACTCCACTAACAGAAGCAAGAGTTGCTATTAGGATTCCAGCTAAAAAAGCTCTTTGCATAAATTCATATTCAAATATCTCTAGCATCTATTTTACCTTTAATGATTATGTTTATGGTTGTGAATTAAATGAGCATCAATACCGTATAATTTACTCATATCTTCACAACTTAATGTCTTTTTGGGGTCATTACATATAATTGCTTTTTGATTAATTGTAAACATTCTCCCAATATCATCAGCTATTACACCTATATCATGAGTAATAAAAAGAATTGTTATTTTATTTTCTTTATTTAATTTAGATAAAAGAGCATAAAATCTTTTTTGAGAAACCATATCTACACCTGTATTTGGTTCATCTAAGATTAAAATTTCAGGATTCGATGCTAAAGCACGAGCAATCATAACCCTTTGTCTTTGCCCACCAGAGAGCGTACCAACCATTTTATCTTTTAAATCTAAGATATCCATTTTAACCATAGCATCTTTAACTGCCTGTTTATCTACACCTTTTAATTTTGAAAAAAAACTTTGTTTTGAAGTTAATCCCATATTTACTATATCTAAAACAGTAGCTGGAAAATTAACATCAACATGGGAAGCTCTTTGTGGAACATAACCAATTTTATACCAAGATTTAAACTCTTTTAAACCCTTTCCAAAAAGGTTAATAGTTCCTGTTGTTTGCTTATCCAAACCAAGTAAGATTCTTATTAATGTTGTTTTACCACCACCATTTGGACCAATAATCGCAATATACTCTCCATTGAAAATTTCAAAAGATATATTAGAAAGAATATTTTGCCCACGAACACTAAAACTTAAATTTTTCACATCAAAGATTGGTACTTTGAAGTTTATTGACATTCAAGAGCCTTTGAAAATTGAATTAAATTATTTTTCATAATTTCTTTATATCCTAAGTTCTTTTTAGCTTCATCAGCTGTAATATTACCAATAGGTTGAAGAACACCAACACTAACATTCATCTCATTAGCAACACTTTGAATAGGTTTAGCACTTACAAAACTTTCAAAAAAGATTATTGATATGTTATGTTCTTTAATGTTTTCAATAACTCGAATCATATCTTTTGGACTTGCTTCAGCCTCTGGAATAAAACCACTCAAAGATTCTACATGAAAATTATATCTATCTGCTATATACGAAAAAGCATTGTGATTTACAATAATTGTATCTTTTAAACAAGATGATAATTTTGCTTTATAATTACTATCTAATTTAGTTAACATACTTAAATATAAATCTCTATTTTTTTCATATAAACTTTTATTTTTTGGTTCAATAGCTATAAATTCATCTGTCATTTTATTTGCCATTTTCTTCATATTGTCTAAATCTAACCAATAATGTGGGTCAATCATTTTATGATTAGTATGATGATGATTTGAATGGTGATGCCCATCTAGTTTTCTTAAAGAAACAAATTTACTCATATCTAATGTTTTACTTTTAAAATTAAATCCATCTATCCAAGGTTCTAATCCCGCTCCACTATAAATAACTAATTGACTAGAATCTATTTTAGCCATCAACTTTGGTGTTGGTTCAAAACTATGAGCATCAACACCAAATGGTAATATTTTTACAAGTTCCAATGTATCTCCAGCTATTTTAGTAGCTATATCAAATAACGCAAAAGTGCTTAAAACAATTATTGGCTTCTTTACAAGTTTAACATCCTCTTTTACATTATTGTTATTCATATAAACAACTACTAAAAACAAAACCCCTACTAAAATCAAAATCATTTTCTTAAAATTTTTCACACTACCACCTAATTTAAATTATTACTAAAATTATATCCTATTTTGTAATAATAAGTTTTTTAGATATAATTCCCAACTTTTTATATTTAGGAATATATATGACAACAAGTTTTTTAGTTATTGTACAAATCATATTAGTTATTATTTTAGTTATCGCGGTATTACTACAAAAAAGTTCAAGTATTGGTCTTGGTGCTTACAGTGGTTCTAACGATTCTGTTTTTGGAGCTAAAGGTCCAAATAGTTTCTTAGCCAAAGCTACTTTCACTATTGGCTTTTTATTTGTAGTAAATACAATAACTCTTGGTTACTTATATTCTCAAGCAAATCAAGCTTCTGTTGTAGATACTTTAGTAGAAACTACAAATGTAGTTGCTCCATCTACAACACCTAATCCAGTAGAATCTAAATAATCTTAATTGAATAGTTGTAATTTTTTATAACTATTCAATCTTCTTTTTACTAACTCTTAAATTTTTAAGGGTACAATTACACAATTATTTTCAATAAACTCCAAGGAATTTCAATGTTAAACGAAATATATAATGAATGTGAAACAAAAATGCAAGGTAGCATAGACCATATGCTAAGAGACTTCAAAACACTTAGAACTGGTAAAATCACTACTGCTGTTTTAGATAATGTAAAAATCGACTATTATGGAACTCCAACTCCTCTTGACCAAGTTGGTTCTGTTATAGCTTCTGATGCGACTACAATCGTTGTTAATCCTTGGGAAAAAAACCTTTTAGCTGATATTGAATCTGCTATCTCTAAGGGAAATGTTGGAGCAACACCAAATAACGATGGTGACCAAATCAAACTATTTTTTCCAGCTATGACTGTTGACCAAAGAAAAGAATCTGTAAAACAGATGAAAGGTATGGGTGAAAATGCTAAAGTTTCTCTAAGAAATGATAGAAAACATTCAAATGATAGAATCAAGAAACTTGAAAAAGATAAAGAGATTACAGTTGATGAATCAAAAACAGCTCAAGATACAATCCAAAAAACTACTGATAAACATACAGCAAGTATTGATAAAATTGTAAAAGAGAAAGAAACTGAGATTTTAAAGGTTTAATGATGGATGTTAAAAAAATATATATGGATGCTGATGCTCTTTTAGAGGGTCACTTCAAACTAAGTTCTGGTAACCATTCTCAGTTTTATCTTCAATCTGCGAAAGTTTTAGAAGACCCAAAAACTGCTAAAGTTTTAGCTGAAGCATTAGCTAAGCAAATTAAAGAGAGTGGACTAGAGATAGACACTGTTTGTGCTCCTGCTCTTGGTGGTCTTATAGCAGGTTTTGCTCTAGCTACTGCTCTTGATGTTAGATTTATCTTTGCTGAAAGAGTTGATGGTGTTATGACAATTCGTCGTGGTTTTGAAGTTGCTAAAGATGAAAAAGTTTTAATGTGTGAAGATATTATCACTACTGGTGGAAGTGCTATGGAAGCAGCAGCAGCCGTTGAATCTTTAGGTGGTAAAATTGTTGGAGCAGCAGCACTAGCAAATCGTGGTTTTTGTAAAAGAGAAAACTCTGATGTTACAACAAAACCAAACTGTAAACTACCAACAGATATACCATTTTTTGCATTAGCAGACTTTACATTTGAGATGTACTCACCAGATGAGTGTCCACTTTGTAAAGATGGAAGTGAAGCTATCAAACCAGGTTCAAGAGGAAATTAAACTCCTCCTGAACTACCTAAGTTGACAATTTAAACTTTTATCTACTAAAACCTTAGCTACAACCTCTTTACCATCAACAATTACATTAACATCTAAATCTTTTAACATCTCTTTCTCCTCCATTGAAACAACTTTAACAATTAAATTTACATCTTTTGTGTACTTTAAAATAGCCTCACAGATTAATCTTTTTTTATTTATATTATCAAGTGTAATAATAACAGCAGAAGCATTTTCAATATGAAGAGCATTCAATATAGAGATTTTTGAAGCATCTCCAAGATAAGCTTCTATATCTTTATCTAATGCTTCTTTTACATGTTTATATGAGTTATCAACAACAATGTATGGAGCATCCATATCTTCTAAATACTTACTAACAAATTTACCAACAATACTATAACCACAAACAATTATATGATTCTTTCTTGTTTGAAGTGCTGACATATCTGCTTCAACCTCTTCTGATTTTTTACTAAGAAATGATGTTATTGTATGAATTTTAGTTATAAAAAATGGTGTTACTATCATTGAGAAAATAACAATTAAAACTAAAAACTTAGCTAACTCTTCATCAATTAAACCTCCCATACCAGCAACAGAAAAAATAACAAAAGAAAACTCACCAACTTGAGAGAGTGCTAATGCTGTTTTTAACGATATAGCATGAGAAGATGAATATCTTAAGATTCCATATATTATAGATGATTTTAAAACTAAAACTATTAAAAAACATCCTATTATCAAACTAAATTCATCTATAAAGATTCCTATATCTATCTTCATCCCAACAGTTATAAAAAAGATTCCAAGTAAAATATCTTTAAATGGTGCTATATCTGATTCTACTTTATGATGATATTTTGTTTCAGCTATTATCATACCAGCGACAAATGCTCCAAGTGAATAGCTAAACCCCATATAATGAGCTAATGAAGAAGCTCCAATAACTATAAACAATACCGAACTCATAAACAACTCTTCTAAATTTGATGAAGCAGAAAAATGTAATAACCAAGACATCACTCTCTTACCAATAATAAATAAAGAGCCTATTACTATAATAGCACTAGCAAAAGTGTTACTCAAAACAGTATATAAACTTTCCCCACTCTCATTTGTTAAAAAACCAATAAGAATCAATATAGGAATTACAGCAATATCTTGAAAAACTAAGATTCCAGTAGCTCTTTGCCCATAAGGGGAGTAAATCTCTTTTGAGCTTTTTAAGTAGCTTAAAACAACTGCTGTGGATGATAAAGCAAATGCCATAGAGATAATTAAAGATGCTATTGTTTCTATGTTAAAAATATAATGAACAAAAAGATATACAACAAACGAAGTAACTATAACTTGAAAAAGACCATTTCCAAATATCTCTTTTTTCATAGTATTCATCTTTGCTAAAGATATTTCAAGACCAATAGTAAACATTAAAAAAACGATTCCAAACTCTCCAGCAAAATCTAATGTAGTTGAATTTGTTACATCACTTAAGTCAAAAGCATAAGTAATAATTGTACCTGTTAAAATATACCCAACTATTTGAGAAATACCATACTTTTTTAAAATCAAATTTATAAAAACAGAGATTCCCAAAGCTATAATTACATGAATAAGTGTGTTTTCTAACAAAATAATTCCTAAATTTAAAATATTTAACGATTATATCATTATATTTAATTATATTATGATACAATTTCAATTCAAAATTTTTAAAGAAAGTGGGTGATGTGATATGCCTGGTATTGTACTTCGTTCAGATGATAATTTTGATGCTTCTTACCGCCGTTTCAAAAAGCAGACTGACCGTAACTTAATCGTTACTGAAGCTCGTGCTCGCCGTTTCCATGAAACGGAAACTGAAAAGCGTAAGAAATTCAAAATAGCTTCTCGTAAGAAAATGCTTAAACGTCTTTATATGATGAGACGTTACGAGTCACGCCTATAGTATTAAGCCTTAGGGCTTACTACTTCGTATTATAGGGCTTTGTAGCTTCATTTAAGAATTGTTTTTTACTTCTAAATCTACCCTATATCTACCCTTAGAGAATAATTTAATACTTTTTTCACATATATAGAGTATTTAATCATCTATTTTTTAACCTTTAAATTTCATCATTAGCAACATTTACAATTAACTCATCTAAAAACTTAATTATACAAACCATTCAGCTTAAACTTCTTTCTAACACTTCTAAACTCATCCATATCAAGATATTTATTTTGATAGTCATTTATTCTGTTTAATATTTCTATGGCTTTGTAGCTACATTGTTGAGCTGTTAAATCACCAATTCTTTTAGCTGTTCCCTCTATAATTTTTTTAGATTGATATACTAAGTTACTTGATAATAAAAGAAGTTCTAATTCACTTGGTATCGTTGTTATGGTTGTTTTTACTATTCTTAATGGTTTCATAGGCTCTAAAGTGGTTAAGTTTTGGATAGGTTTTAGTTTCATAGTTCATTTAACTGTACTGTTACATTTTCAGTATCTCCAGTTATCCCACAAGTAGAGGTTAGATTAGTATTAGTATAAACTGTCTGCTTCTCTATCTGTTCAAGTTTAAAAAGTATATCGTTTCTTATGAGATGTAAATCTTTTATAGTGGCACTGCTTAAGTCTGCTTCGTCTATGGCTTTGTTAAACTTCTCTAATTGTTTTAGTAGCTGTTCATATTGAGCCTTTTTATCATAGCGATACTTCTCTTTTAAGTCCCTCAATTCTAAAAACTGTAAATCTTGAATATCACTTTTAAATAATTTTCCCCATTGAATAAGTGTCGGTTTGCTTACACTCAATTCTTTAACAATTTTATCAAAGCTTAACCCCTCAGCCCTAAGAATTAAAAACTTTTTTTGTTTATCGTTCATTTAGCACCTCTTCTAAAATCTCATCATAATACTTATTGAGGGTTATATAAGCGATATGAGTCCGTTTATGTATGTTGTACTTGTTGGGCTTTATATCTGACTGTAACAGTTCTATAAGTGTTTCTTTGATGTTCGATTTGATACGGTTGCTTTTTATCTCTCTTGCTGTTGTGAGAGTGTCTACTATTTTTATATCTGCTAATGGTTTAATATCTTTTACTTGGTTGTATAAAGTGAGGTTTCTACCTTTAACTATTTCTAACATCTTATAATATAACTTATCTTCAATATCTATAATCATAAACTAACCTTTATCTACTGCAATTTAGTTATATGATAGTAGATTATTTATGCTTAAAGTTTACTATTTCGGTGTAATTTAGCTATTTTGTAGTAGATTTAGTTTTAAAATTAATAATGATTGTATCAGTATCAAACCTTTTATCTTTTGATACTATTTCTTTAACTCTTTTTATAATTTCTTCTTTAGTCATTAGATTATTTCCTTGGCAATATGTAAAGCTTTATTATGTTTTATTAACTTGATAATACCCTCAAATTCATATAATGGGTATGCTAATGATAAATTCTTTCTATTGGGAATTTCTATCTTTGCTTCAACTCTCCAAAGTGAAAAATCTAAATCATTTTTAAATTGTTTATTATAAAAAATTATCTTTTCAACCATTGTTATATTAGGCTCATTAATGTAGCTTGTATCTGTTTTATAGCCCTTGATATAACAAGGCTCTACATTATAATGATACTTCAACTTATCTAAATTTGGCTTGTCTGATAGGTCTATACATACATCAATATTAATATTTAGCTTTGATGTTCCAAAGGTTAGAATATCAAGTATACTGTTTATTAAGCCTCTTGGTGGTGGTTCTTTGTGGTATTGTTTTAAACCAAATATAACCATAGTAGCTTTATTATATTTTGGTGGTGTTGATGAATTGTAATAATAGATATTATGATTGTCTAATTGGTAGGCACTTGTAACCTCATCAACCATAAGCCTTTTTTTTAACTTAGCAAATATTCTTTTATCATTAGCATTGATTTTTTTCCATTTACCTAAATCATCAAGTTTAGATTTTTTATGCTGTTTAGAGTATTCTATTCGTATGGTGTCTATACCAAAATCTTCATCACTATTATTAATTTCATTGATAAATGTTTCTAATTCTGTTAAGATGTTCATAGCTTTATTTCCTATACATTAAGAGGTTAAATTCTTAATGTTAATTATAGAGATATACTTAAGCCCCTAACGATAAGGGCTTAAGCTTGGTTTGTTACATTCTACCCTTACACTGTAAGAAACTATAAAGTATTTAAAGGAAATGGGTGTTTTTTTTAACCTTAAATACATTTTTGAGTTAAATTTTCCCCTTTAATCTTTTGAGATAATTTTCAGCTCTTTTAATATTTTCTATTGTTTGGTGTAGGCTTCTTTCTAAGTGAGTATTTGGATTTGTTAAATTTGGTTTTCTAACCTCTACAAGTTCTATACCTTGTTTTTTAATAGTTCCATAATACTGATTTCGGTTTGAAGCTTTACTATCTATCGCTGTTGATGTTCCACCACTAAGTAACTCTTGCATAATTACAATAATATGAGTTGTTTTTTCTGCTGTACTCATACTAAGCCACCTCAACCATATTACTATTTAAAAAAGCTTCGATATCAGTTCTTTTATACTTGATATACTTACCTACTTTTGAATATCTAAGGTGTAGATTTTTCATTCGCCACTTCGCCAGTGTAGATATACTAATACCAAATTTTTCATTTGTTTCTTTAGGGTTAAGGTACTCTTTTTCACTATGTTTTTCTACTGTTGTATTCATAATATGACCTATATAATAAAGTCATAACTAGTTATGCTAAAACAACTGATACCGTCGTATATTAATAAGTTGCTATGGGAATTATAGATAGTTACCTACAAATATAATATGGCTCTGAACCTTAAAGTAATTTAAGGTTACTTATTATTAGAAATTAAAAAGTGATATTTTTCCATTTCTTTATTTTGCTTTTGATTTAATCTAATATAAATTAAATCATTCATATGCATAATATGTTCAGTTAATTCAGCATAGTTAATATAATTATTTGATTGTTTTATTGATGATAAATATTTAAAATCATCTTTTAAAATTGATTTTATAAGTTCGTAACATTCTCTTTTTATCTCTTTTGCTAAAATATTTTTTCTTGTAGTGTAAAAAAGATAATCTTCTTTCAATACTTCTATTTTTCTTATTTTTTTATCTTTTTTTCTTCTTTCATATTCATAGTGTTTTTTATTTGTTCTTATTTCTCGTCTAATTATTTTAATTTCATTATCGATTGTAATTGCTTTTTTTGAAAAGTTTTTTAGTTCTTGTAGCTCTCTTTTCGCTTGAATAATGATTTGTTCTATCCATTCTTTAGCGGTTAGCTCTTGAGGTTTTATATCCCCATTAATTAATATTTCATCATCTCCAGTAATATAAAGTTTTTCACTTGTTTCTATACTTGAATCCCATTCAATAGGAAATTCTTTTTCTATCATTCCACTACCTCAACATCTAAAACACTATCTATCGTTTTAAGCCCATCTGTGCCACTTTTATAGTGATTGATACTAAGATATTTATTTATAGTATTTACATCCTTATGCCCTAATATACCGCTTAATGTAATAGCTTCGGTTTGTTGTTCTGCTAACATTGATACTAAAATATTTCGCATATAATGAAGAGATAAATTATCTACTCCGATATGTTTTTTTAAGTTCCTCATTTGTCTATCAATATTAGAGATAACACCACCAGTTATAGGAGAGGGGAATACTAAGCCCTTATTCTCTTGAAATTGCATCAAGAGGGCTTTTACATAATCAGGTAAAGGGTATCTTTGATTATCATCATTTTTAGTGTCTGTTATCCAGTAGTAGTTACTTTTAAAGTCTATGTTCTCCCATTTTAAATTTAGTATCTCTGATTTTCTCCTACCACTAAAACCAAATAAAAATAAAGCTTGATAAAATGGTTCATCTTTGTAATATGTAATTATTCCATCATACACTTTTTTAAATAGTTCAGTAGCACCAGTAACTATTTTCTTTTGATTTGGGATTTTTACATTTATAAAAGTTGTAGGAGTTTCTTTAATCATTTTATTTTCAAGTGCAAATTTAAACATAGGTTTCAATACTTCTAAGATACTTTTTTGAGTTCTTGGGCTTAATCCTTGTTTATCCATTGAATTAATGATTGTTTTAATTTGCATAGGCTTTATACTCTCTATGGCTTTTTTACCTAATGGCTTTTGAATGTATCTTTTATAAATAGCTTGTTTAATTGTTTTCCAGTTTGTATTTTTCATACTTTCAAAATATAACTCAAAAAGGTTATCCAGTTTTATACTTTTTGATGAGGTGTAACCAGTTTCAATATTTGTTTTTATCTCTTCAAGTTTATCTTTTGCTTTTTTATCAGTTAGATTGTCAGTTCTACTATGACCTAAAATTTTATTATGTAGAGTTCCATCTATTCTAATCTTCATAAGATACTTAAAACCTTTTGTATTATCGCTTGTAATACTTTTGTAAAGATTTGGATATTTTGTTTTTTTATACTCTGTTTGATTAAACTTTAAATCATAATTCTTATTTTTCATAAAATATACTCCATTGAAAATAAATATACTAATAAATATACTTACCTATGGAATTATTATACATTGTAAGGTATTAACATAAGCTAAAGAAGTGCTTATTTTAGGGGTTTATGCATTATTACGAACTTATAGGAAACTTATAAAGTTTGGTTCAAGTCCTTTCATCCGCACCATCTACAAAGCCTTGTTTTAGGTACTTTCAAAACTCTTTAAAATCCTAGGTAACACTTTAGGGTATACTTAACTATTAAAAATCATTATTTTTTTACTTATGACAAACTACATAATTTGATTATACATTTTTTTATTAATAATGGTAAATAAATAAAACTAATTATTTTGATATAATAAAAAAGAATCTATATCTTATTCAACAAATAAACTTTTATGGTGCTACTATGATAATCAGAAAACTTTTTAAATTTGAAAATGCTCATGTTGTTCGGGGGTGTTCTACTATTAAGTGTAGAAGCTCTGTCCATGGTCACTCTTATAGAGTTGAACTCTTGTTCGAATCTAATTTTTTAGATAATGGTCAAATGGTTTATGATTTTGGTTTAATGAAACAAAATATGAAAGCTTTAGTAGAATCTTTTGACCACGGAATTACTATTTGGAATGGTGATTCCAAAGAATATATAGAAGATATGAAAAAACATTCTCAAAGATGGGTTGAGCTTCCCGTTTCTCCATCTTGTGAACAATTTTCTCGTGTTATTTTTATAATGATAGATAAACTTTTACAACTAACTACAACTATAAATGGTGAGAAACAAGTAGGTTTAAATAGTGTTATAGTTCACGAAACTCAAACGGGTTATGCTCAATGCTTTTTAGAAGATGCTTACTCTGAAAATATGGGAATCATAAACTTAGAAGATATTGTATTTTCAGATGAAGTTTTAAATGATTGGGTAGATAACAAACTTTTTGAGAAGATTAAAAATGGTGAGAGGTTTATTAATCCTCTCGATATTTAGAGATTCCACAAGGTTGGTTTAGCTTAGGTGGATTCTCTTTTAAGTATGTTAAATCTTCTAAAGTTTGAGTTAAAACTTTTTTTTGCTGAAGTATAGGTAACATTAAGTTATCTTTTTCATTTAGTGGAATACTCCAATCTAGGAGAATCTTTTCTACCTCTTTGTCTAAATCAGATAGTGCATTATTTATATGTTTAATAGAATTCATAAAACAAGTATATCTAAATTTTATAATAATTTAGATATAATGTCATTCTCAAATTATGAGAATTTTACACAAGGAACTATCGATGCCAAAAATGAAATCGGTAAAAGGCGCTACTAAGCGTTTTAAAGTTAAGAAAAATGGTCAAATTAAACGTGGTAAAGCGTTTAGAAGTCACATTTTAACTAAACAAGATGCTGGAACTCGTCGTGAGCAAAATCAGCCAGCAGTAATTGCTAAAGCTGATGCGGCAAACATTAAGGCTATGATTAACTAATATTAGTTAATTCATAAATCTCCAATTTAATTTTGTAAATTGGGCAAGTCCATGAAAAATGGCACCCTGAATAGGTGACTATCTGGGTAAAGAAAAAGGAAAGAAATGCCAAGAGTAAAAACAGGTGTTGTTCGTAGAAGAAGACACAAAAAGATATTAAAATTAGCTAAAGGTTTCTATAGTGGTCGTCGTAAACACTTTAGAAAAGCTAAAGAACAAATTGAAAGATCATGGGTATATGCTCATAGAGACCGTAAACAAAAGAAAAGAGATTTCCGTAAACTGTGGATTGTTCGTATTAATGCGGCAGCTCGTTTAAATGGAATGAACTACTCAACTTTCATGAACGGTGTTCACAAATCAGGTATCGAACTTGACCGTAAAATTCTTGCTGATATGGCTATGAATGACGCAGCAGCATTTAGTGCAGTTGTTGAAGCTTCAAAAACAGCATTAGCAAAATAAGCCAAAAAGACCTTTAAGGTCTTTTAGCTTCTTCTTAAAAAACTACTCAATTATAAATTTTTTAAATTCTCTATCCAATTTTTCATTTTTGACTCATAACCTATATTTTTTAATTCTATAAACTTCAAATTTTTAGTTAAATAGTTTTGTTTAACATACCCACCAAAATTGTGTGGATTTAGATAGTTCTCATTTTGTTGAGTAATAGTATTTGGAATCTCTAACATTACACCATCTCTAACAGCTTTAAGAGCTTTGTTTATAGCCAAATAAGATGAGTTAGACTTAGGTGAAGCACACAAATAAACAACAGCTTGAGATAAAAGAATTCTGGCTTCAGGAAACCCAATCTTACTAACACTTGTCATACAAGATGTTGTTAGTGTTAGTGCTTGTGGATTAGCATTCCCTATATCTTCACTAGCTAAAATCACAAGTCGTCTAGCGATAAAGTCGGCACTCTCACCACCCTCTATAAGACGAGCTAAGTAGTAGATACTAGCATCAACATCTGAACCTCGTATAGATTTAATCATAGCAGAGGTCAAGTCATAATGGATTCCAGCCTCACTACTCCCACCACTTAAAGCTGATGGTCTTAAAGATTTTAGAATCTCTAAAGTTATATGAGTATCTATATTTGAACTAAACTCTAAGAGTTTTAACATAGCCCTAGCATCACCACCACTACTTTTGACAAGGTACTCTTTAGCTTCATCTTCACACTCTATACTACTAGATTTTATCGCTCTAGTTAAAAGTTTATATAAAGCTTCATTACTAATATTTTTAAGTTCAAATAGCATAGAACGGGAGCGAATCGCCGAAGTTAGTGAAAAGAAAGGGTTTTCAGTTGAAGCACCTATGATTAAGACACTATTGTTCTCCATAACAGGGAGTAAAACCTCTTGTTGGTTTTTTGCTAAACGGTGAACTTCATCTATAAATATTAAAGGTTTTTGGAGGGTATTTTTGTATTGCTCAAAGATTTTTCTTAGTTGTTCAATTTTTAGTGAAGTGGCATTAAACTCATAAAATGGTAACTCCATCGTAGAGGCTATGATTCTAGCTAAAGTTGTTTTACCAACTCCAGCAGAACCGTAAAAAAAGCTATGTCCTAAAACCCCTTTTTCACAAAGGATTCTAAGTGGAGCATTAGAATCGCTAAGATGTTCTTGCCCCACCATCTCATCAAATGATGAGGGTCTTAAAAGATGTGTAAAATCCAAATCTACTTTCTTCTTGAATCTTTTTGAGTCTTTCCAATCTCTCTTTGTTTTTTCTCATCAGCTTTCATAAATGTAAATAGTGCTGAGTACTCACTTCTTGTTAAGAATCTTGATTTTCCAGTTGGTAAGTTGTTAAGTTCAACCTCTGCGAAACTAACTCTTTTCAGGTCAGCTACTTCAGTACCAAAGTGAGCAAAGAATCTTCTAATCTCACGGTTTTTACCCTCAGATATAGCGATTTTTAAAATTGAGTAGTTATGCTCATTTTTTTGAATCTTGTAACCTATGAATGGAGCAAATGTCATACTTGTAACTTTAGAGTGTGAGTGACCACCAGCAGTAGCATCTAAAAGTTCTAAACCGTTAAGCATAGCATCTTCCATCTCTTTTGTTATCTCACCTTTGATTTTTACTTTGTAGATTCTCTCTAATCCAGAGTTCATAAGAGCTGTAGCAATTTTTGAAGCATCTGTTAAAAGTAAAACACCTTCAGTAGCATAATCAAGTCTTCCAACAGGTATGAAATGTTTATATTTTTTTTCTAAAGTATCGTAGATTGTTTTTCTTCCACGAGGGTCAGATTTTGTTACTAACTCCCCTTTTGGTTTGTTATAAACAAGTACTGTATATTTGTCTCTAGGTGTTATTTGTTTACCACTAACATAAACAACTGTCTCTTTTTCATCAACTTGTGTTGCTGGATTTTTTTGAATCTCACCATCAACTCTTACATAACCATCTTGAATCGCTTTATCTGCTTCTCTTCTTGAGTAGCTAGAGTGGTGTGCTATGTACTTGTTTAATCTCATCATCATTTTATGATATACCTTTTTCTATTAGCGTATGAATATGTAGAACGCCTTTTATTTTTTTATTTTTATCTGTTACTACTAAAAGTTGTATTTTTTTCTCTTCTATTAAAATTAGTGCTTCACTTGCTAACATATCCTCATTTTCACAACTCATAGGATTTAGTGTTGCGTATTTTAAAACATTATCTTCAAGTGAGAAATCATCTCTAAGTAAAGCACGACGAATATCGCCATCACTCAAAAGTGCCACAAGTTTGTTCTCTTCATCTGTTACTAAAACAGTACCAAGTCGCCCTTCGCTAATACTAAGAATCGCATCTTTTACTTTTGTATTTTTAGAAACAATAGGGAGATTTTCTGTTTTCATTAGGTTTGAAACTTTTATGAAAAGTTGTTTACCTAAAGCACCACCAGGGTGGAAAGAGGCAAAATCAGATTTTTTAAAATCTCTAGCTTTCATTAAACAAACTGCCAAAGCATCACCAAGTGCTAAAGTAAGAGTTGTTGAACTTGTAGGGGCAATGTCAAGTGGACAAGCCTCTTTCTCAACAACAACATCTATAACTAAATCACTATATTTTCCAAGTGTAGATTCTCTACTTCTAGTCATCCCAATAAGTGGAGTGCCAAACCGTTTGATATGTGGAAGAATCGAACTCAACTCCTCACTCTCACCACTATAACTAATCGCTATAACAACATCATTTGGACTAATCATCCCCAAATCACCATGAAGTGCTTCTGTTGGGTGTAAGAAAAAACTAGGTGTCCCAGTAGAGGCAAATGTAGCAGCCATCTTAGCCCCAATAAGTCCACTTTTACCAACACCAGTGATAATAAGCTTACCACTACACGAAAGTATAGTTTCAACTGCTTTGTCAAACACATCATCAATATTTTTAGATGCTACTAAAAGTGTTTGTGCTTCAATATTTAAAGTTTCTTGTGCTATCTCTTTATAATTCATATCGTTATTATATCCTTTTTGTGGTAATATTATTAACATAAATAAAAATGATTTACAATTAAAGAGGATACGACAATGGGAACAACTAAATTTTTAGAGAGATAAATGTTGGAGATAAAGCACCATTGTTGTTAGCTATGAAGTTGTTTTTACAAACACCAGTAATAATAAACTCACTATATAATACGAAAATATAATCAAATAAATCATTAATATTTAAAGTTTCTTGTGCTATCTCTGATTATAATTTATAGTTGTATTATACCTTTATGCTCATCTTCTTTTTTATATAACTACTACCATATATTTATACAATTTAAAGTTGTATTTTAATTCCTTGTAACTTGATTTTATTATAAATATTATATCACTATTTTTAAAGATTTATTTAATCATACTACTTCTATGGGTGTTTTATTGTCAAACTCAGATTTACAAGGTTACAAAAAAGAACTAATACCATATAAAAATAAAATATTTTCTTAAATTAAGCTAAAATTCATATATATATATATATATATACTCAAAAAAATTTAAAAAAAGTGAGTTGTATTATGAAAAGAATCGGTTTAATTATGCTGTTTATAGCTGTTTTGTTTAGTGGTTGTGGGAGTAGTGGTCCTAAAGATGTGGTGATTGAGTTTATTGATGTTTTTTACAATGATGATTTAAAAAAAGTAGATTCTGTTAAGCAATATGTACTCCCTAATATAATTCAAGATAGATTAAAAGTTGTAGAAGAAGAGGGAAAGAGAAATCATGATACTTTCAAAAAAAATACAAACGATACTATTGAGTACCTTTTTTATAGTTACATGAAAGATATAACAAATAATCCTGAGCTAAATGCTAAAATAGGAAGTTATTCAAAAATGGAAAATAAAGAATCTGCTATAAACAAATCAATGAATCTAATCTCAGATTATATAAATGTAGAAGTTACTAAAAAAATCCTAAAAGGATGTGAATATGAAGGGAACAATATGCTTAGCTATGGATTTAAAAATGTTTTTTTTAATTTTAATTATAAAGCTTATACAGAAATTTTTAAGCAAGCTCTAAAAGAAGTTTCAAATCCATCTGAATTATTTTCTACTATAAAATCTAAAAATGAAGAGTTATATATGTCAGCATTTCAGATGAAAGTAGATAAGGTAAATATTTTAAAGGAGGATATAGAAGCAGATACAGCTACGGTAAGAGTAGAAGTTATAAGTGAAGGTAAATCAATAAAAATTGATTTTAACTTAGAAACAATAGACGGTAAATGGAAAATAAAATCTACAAAAGGTGAAGATAGAGTAGATGCTTTCATTGATGGTTATTTATAATAAGGAAGGAAGAAAAAAATGAAAAAGTTAATTATATTAAGTTTGTTTTTGTGTATAAATAGTTTCGCTACTATTTCTACTCCAAAAGAGAATAGAGAAGAACTGATAGAACACCTTTTAAAAACTAATGAAGATAGTAAAAAGTTATACTATAAATGGAAACTTCAAGCACCAACAGAAGAGGAACAAATTGAAGCTGTTGAGTTCTATGGTGGGTATCTTGCATTTATAAAAAATCCTAGTGAAAAAGTACAATTTACTGCAGTTAAACAAGCTACTTGGAGTATGCGTTTTATAGACAATCCTAGTGAAAAGTTACAACTTTTTGTAATTAAACAGGATGTTGGTAATATAGATTGTATTAACAATCCAACTGAAAAGGTAGAACTTATAGCACTTCAGAATGGTCTAAGCGGAGGGCACTATGAGTATTTAACAAACCAAACTGAAAAAGTAAAAATGGCGATGATAAAAGCAGATAGTTGGCATATAGAGGCTATAAAGAACCCAAGTGAAGAGATACAACTTATTGCAGTTAGAGATTATCATGCTGCTATACTTTATATTAAGAATCCAAGTGAAAAAGTTCAACTAGAATCTGTTAAATACCATAAATCTAGTTTTAGATTGATAGAGAATCCAACTGAAAAAGTAAAAAAATATGTACAAACTCACTAAAGGGGATAAGATGATAGATAAAGAGTATAGAGATGACCATAATTATTTATCTGCTATCAATAAATTTTCAAATAAAGATATGTTGAAATTAGCTTTATACCAAGAGTGGGTTCATAGAAGATATACAAAGCCAACATGGCATAGAACAGCTGGTCTAGCAATAGCTTCTATGGTTCTAACATCCATTGTATTAGCAAATAATTTTGATAGTAATACAAAGTGGTTTTTTATAGCACTTTCTTCTTCTGTATTATTTGTATTTGCTCTTCTATATTCTTTTTCTATAGGCACAAAAAAAGATGAAAATACAGAAGTAGCTAAACTAAATGCTATAAGAGATGCTATAGAATTTTTGTCAAAGTAACACTTTTTTAAGTTGTTACTTACCCCACCTATATTTTTTAAAATTACTTTCTATCTTACATTTATCTACCATTACATTCGCTATAATAATAAAAAGCTAAAAAAGGTCAAGATAGATGAAAAGACTACCAGTAGGGATTCAAACATTTAGTAAAATAGTAGATGGTGATTACCTATACATAGATAAAACTAAAGAAGCTTATAAACTCATAACAGAGTATGAAGCTGTATTTTTATCTCGCCCTAGAAGGTTTGGTAAGTCCCTTTTTTTAGATACTCTACACGAAATATTTAATGGAAATAAAGAGCTTTTTAAAGGTTTATATATCTATGATAAGTGGGATTTTAGTGTAAGTTATCCTGTTATTAAAATAAGTTTCGCAGGTGATTTAAGAAGTTGTGATTCTGTTAAAAAAAGGGTTATAAACACACTAAAAAGTAATTCAGAAGATTTAGAGTTAAACTGTTTAAATGTAGATAATCCATCGGACTATTTTGAAGAGCTTATAAAAAAAGCATATAAAAAGCATAACCAAAAAGTTGTTATTTTAGTAGATGAGTATGATAAAGCAATACTAGATAACCTAGACCAAATAGGTGTAGCACAAGAGATAAGAGAGATTATAAAAAGTTTATACTCTGTTATAAAAGATAACGACAGATACATAAAGTTTGCTTTTTTAACAGGGGTAAGTAAGTTTTCAAAAGCATCTATCTTTAGTGGACTAAATAACCTAGAAGATATAAGTTTAAATAAAAAGTTTGGAAATGTGTGTGGATATACTCAAAAAGATATAGAAACAACTTTTTTACCATACTTAGATGGTGTTGACTTAGAGAAAGTAAAAGTTTGGTATAACGGCTATAACTTTTTAAAAGACCCAGTATATAACCCTTTTGATATACTTCTTTTTATAAAAAATGATTTTATTTACAGAGATTATTGGTTTGAAACAGGAACACCAACATTTCTTATAAAACTCATAAAAGAGAACAACTACTTTTTACCAAAACTCTCAAACCTCGTAGTAGATGAAAAGTTAGTAACAAGTTTTGACATAGAAAACCTTGATGTAGAGGTTATTTTATATCAAGCTGGATATTTGACCATAGATGAGATAAATATAGATGAAGATTTAGATATTGTGGAGTATAAACTAAAAATTCCAAATAAAGAGGTTAAAATATCTCTAAATAATTATGTTATATCCTCTTTAGTTCAAAATCAAAATCAAAACAATATAAAACTACCAATGGTAAAAGCATTAAAAAATAAAAATTTAGAAAACCTAAAAAACTCACTAATGGCAATCTTCTCATCAATCCCAACAGATAACTTTAGAAAAAACAATATAAAAGAGTATGAGGGATTTTATGCTAGTGTTATCTATGTTTATCTACAAAGTTTAGGGCTAGATATAATAGGGGAAGATGTAACAAACCAAGGTTACATAGACTTAACTGTTAAAATAGAAAATATCATCTATATTATAGAGTTTAAAATGGGAACAGCTAACGCACTACAACAGATAAAAGATAAAAAATATTATGAGAAGTATCAAAGTCAAGGTAAAGAGATATATTTAGTTGGTATAAATTTTAAAGATAAAAATATATCTTTATTTGAGTGGGAAAAGTTGTAATTAGAGTTGAACTAAATTCAACTCTAAAGATTCTTAAAACTGAATCATCCCATTTACTGGACTTGAAGCAGTAGCATAAGGTTTTTTAGCGATTCTTCCAGCTAAGTAACTCATACGACCAGCTCTTACAGCGTGTTTCATAGCTTCAGCCATAACCATAGGGTTTTGAGCTTGAGCAATAGCAGTATTTGTTAAAACACCATCAGCACCTAACTCCATAGCATAAGCAGCATCACTAGCACAACCGATTCCAGCATCTACAATAACTGGAAGATTTACAGCTTCACGGATAAAAACAACATTGTAAGGATTCTGAATCCCTAAACCTGAACCAATAGGAGCAGCAAGAGGCATAATAGCGTGAGCACCAGCATCTTCAAGTCTTTTAGCCATAATTGGGTCATCAGAAGTGTAAGCCATAATTGTAAAACCATCTTTAGCTAAAACTTCACAAGCTTTAATTGTTTCTAAAACATCAGGGTAAAGAGTTTTTGAAGTATCTCCAATAACCTCTAGTTTTATTAAGTCAATTCCAGTCGCTTCACGAGTAAGTCTAAAAGTAGTTATAGCCTCTTCAGCAGTTACACAACCAGCAGAGTTTGGTAAAAACTTTACATTTGTACCAGCAAAAGTATCACGAAGATTCTCTTTGTCTGGGTCTGTAATGTTTAAACGGCGAACAGCAACAGTGATAAGCTCACTACCACTAGCTAATGTAGCATCTTTAGTCATCTCAAAAGAATCGTACTTTCCACTACCAACAATAAGACGAGAACCTAATTCATATTTTCCAATTTTTAAAATGTTATCCATATTTGTTCCTAAGTTTTTATTGCTAAGTTTATATCATAAGCTTTCTTAATTATGCTTAATGATTCGCAATTATCTCTAAAAACTCCTCACCAAATTGGTTGTATTTTTTCTCACCAACACCATTAATATCTAACATAGAATCTTTGTCAAAAGGTTTCTCATTTGCTAGATGTTTTAGAGTTTTATCTCCAAAAATTATGTAAGCTGGAACATTAAACTCACTAGCTAACTCAGCCCGTTTAATTCTAAGTTTCTCAAATAGTTCTAAATCATACTCAAACTCTTCAACCCGTTTAACTTTTTTCTCTTTAACAGAGATTTTTAATCTTGAAGATTTAATATCTACCTTTAAACCATTTTTTAAAATATCTAAAGCTATATTTGTAAATTTTAAAACACTAAATTGTCCGATTCTTAAAACATTAAGCTCTAAAAGTCTCTCTAGAATCACAAACCACTCTTTTTTAGTTACATGAGTTCCAATCCCATAAACAGACAAAGAATCGGCACCATTTGTTAAAAGTTTTTGTTCCTTAGAACCTCTTAAAATATCTATAATGTAGTTTTTCCCAAAACTCTGTTTAGTTTTAGCAATGGTACTTAACAACATTTGCGATTCTATGGTTATATCTCTTCTTTCATCATTAGAACTTAAACAGTTATCACACCTATCTTTACAAGGCTCTAATGTGTTGTCAAAATACTCTGCTAATTGTTTATGAAAACATATCTCACTTGTAGCATACTTATATATAGATTCTATCTTTGAATCGAGATGATTTTTATACTCAATGTTTGCTATATCGTCTAAGAATCTTCTTTGCATAACCATATCGGCAGTGTTAAAAAGTAAAAGTGTTTCAGAATCTTCCCCATCTCGCCCAGCACGACCAATCTCTTGGTAGTAGTTCTCTTGCGATTTTGGTAATGACATATGAACAACGAATCGTATATCACTCTTGTCTATCCCCATACCAAAAGCGATAGTTGCTACCATAATGTCAACTTTATCATTTACAAAAATTTTAAAATTGTTTTCTCTTATATGTTGAGGAAGTCCAGCATGGTAAACTAAAGATTTAAACCCACTAATGTTTAAAAAGTTACTCAACTCTTCAGCTTTTTTCCTTGAACTTACATAGATGATTCCACTTTCATTTTTATGACGATTTAAAAAGTCTTTTAGTTGAGCCTGACCATTTGAGATTCTTCTACTAGCAGATATAAATATATTTTTACGAAATATATCACCCTTTAAAACTAAAGGATTCTCTAGTCTCAACTCCCTTACAATGTCATCTGTTACATGATTCGTACTCGTAGCAGTAAAAGCACATATATTTGTATTTGGGAAGTTGTTTTTTAGTTGTCCTAATGAACGGTAATCATCACGAAACTCATGCCCCCATTGGGAGATACAATGAGCTTCATCTATCACAAAAAAGTTTATGTTTAAACCTCTAAGGAAGTTTTGTGTCCATTCAGTATTTAGTTTTTCAGGTGAAAGGTAGAGAAATTTTAACTCCCCCATTCTAGCACTATAAACTATTGCTTCAACATCTTCACGAGTTTGAGCAGAACTTATCATATCGGCACTAATCCCTTGGGCTTTAAGAGCAGATACTTGGTCTTGCATAAGAGCGATAAGTGGAGATATAACTATGCTTATGCCATCTTTTATGAGTGTAGGGAGTTGAAAAACAAGAGACTTACCACCACCGGTTGGTAGAATCATAAGTAGGTCTTTACCACTTAAAATAGCATCAACACCATCCTCTTGTAGGGGTCTAAAGTTGTTATGTCCAAATGTGTCTTTTAGGACTTTATATTTTAGATTTTCTTCCATAGTTAATATTGTGCCGAGATAGCATCAATTTCATCCCAACTAAGAGATGGTTTTTGATGGGCAATTATGTGAGATACATATCTAGCAAACATATCGGTTTCAACATTTACTTTTGAGCCTTTTTTATAGTTTTTAAATAGTGTTTCTTTCATAGTGTGTGGGATGATTGTAAGTCTAAAAGAATCAGATTCTACATCATTAACAGTTAGGCTAACACCATCTATGGTTATAGAGCCTTTTGGAACTATAAAAGGGATAAATTTTTTAGGTACTGTTATAAAAACATCAAAAGAGTTACCATTGTTTTTTATCTCTTTTATCTCACCTAAACAGTCAATATGCCCTTGAACAATATGCCCCTCAAACCTATCACCCATCATCATAGCTGGTTCTATGTGAACTTCATCTTTGTAATTTTCCATAGCTAAAAGTTTTTGAGATTCTGGAGATAGCTCAACACTAAAACCATCATTTAAAACATCTATAACAGTTAAACAAGCACCATTTATAGCTATAGAATCACCAAGTTTAGCTTTATGTTTAGCTTTTATAGTTAGCTTACTTCCTGCTAAACTTTTAACTGTTGCTATCTCTCTAATTAATCCCGTGAACATTTCTTATATACCTTTTAAATATGTTTGATTTTTTATTGTAATTATTTTGATAATATAAAATTTATGATACAATTGTATTAATGGTTGTAGAGGCTTTGAAACCTCTACTTAATTTAATATAAACGTTCTGCTAAAACGATTAAAACCATCAACACAATGAAAAGATTCACTGGTGTATCCTCCTTTTTGGAGATACCCAACTTTCCCCAACTCCCTAAAAACACCAAAGCAGAAGAATTCAACATCAGTTGTATCATCTGAATTGTACCATAATTTAGATTATCAAAAAAATTGTAATAATGATATAATACTACCGTTACAAAAGGTAAAACTCTATGGCTTGATGGGAAGTGGTGTGCTTGAAAATTGGGAAAGGTGGGAAACCCCAAAAAGGAGTCGCCTTGAAGTTAATTCTTATAGTAATCACTATCTTAATTGTCCTAGCCGAGAATTTAAGATAGAGAGTTGAGGGTTTAATCCCTCACTCGATGATTGCTATAATTGTAACAAAAAAAACTAAATAAAAAACTAAAATAATCGAGAAAATTTATGAATTATGATGTAATAGTAATAGGTGGTGGTCATGCTGGTGTAGAGGCTTCACTAGCGAGTGCGAGAATGGGTAATAAAACTTTACTTATCTCTATGTTAGCTGAAAATGTTGGAGCTACATCTTGTAACCCTGCGATTGGTGGTTTAGCAAAGGGGCATTTAGTTCGTGAACTTGATGCTCTTGGTGGTGAGATGGGGCTTATAACTGATGAGGCTGGGATTCAGTTTAGAATCCTTAACCAAACAAAAGGTCCAGCAGTTAGAGGTTCAAGAGCTCAAATAGATATGGATAGATACCGTGTTATCGCTAGAAATACGATTCTAAACACTAAGAATCTTGACTTAGTTCAAGAGAGTGCTGATAGTTTAGTTGTTGAAGATGGTGTGATTAAAGGTGTAAAAACTGACCTTTTAAATGAGTACACAGCTTTAAGAGTGATTATCACAAGTGGTACATTTTTAAAAGGAATCATCCATATAGGTGAGGTTCAACAAGTTGGTGGTCGTTTTGGTGAGCAAACAAGTGTGAATCTTAGTGATTCTCTAAGAGATGATTGTGGTCTTACTATAGATAGACTAAAAACTGGAACTTGTGCTAGGATAGATTCTTCATCTATCGACTTTTCTGTTATGGAGGAGCAGGGTGGTGATGAGCTTCCAAACCCTTTTAGTTTTAGAACTAACCGTGATGAGTTTAGAGCAACTAAAAAACAGCTACCTTGTTACATAGCTTATACAAACAGAGATACTCACAACATTATAGAATCTAACTTTTACAGAGCGCCACTTTTTACGGGTCAAATCGAGGGTAAAAGCCCCCGTTATTGTCCATCTATCGAAGATAAAATAAGTAAATTTCCAGATAAAGATAGACATCACCTTTTTATTGAGCCACAAACTTCTGACAATACAGAGTGTTATATAAACGGTATGAGTACATCACTTCCACCAGAGGTTCAAAGGGAGATGATTCACTCAGTTCCGGGGATGGAAAATGCGAAGATTGTTCGTTATGGTTATGCGATTGAGTACGATTTTGTTGACCCTAGAGAGTTAAAACACTCACTTGAAACTAAAAAGATTAAGAATCTTTACTTAGCTGGACAAATAAACGGAACAACAGGTTATGAAGAAGCAGCAGCACAAGGTCTTATGGCGGGGATTAATGCTTCACTTAGTTTACAAGGTAAAGAGCCATTGATTCTTAGAAGAGATGAGGCTTACATTGGTGTTTTAATTGATGATTTAGTTACAAAAGGTACTAAAGAACCATACAGAATGTTTACAAGTAGAGCAGAGTATAGACTTCTTTTAAGAGAGGAATCGGCAGATACTAGACTTAGTCATTATGGGCATAGTTTAGGTTTAGTTGATGATGAGCTTTTTGAGAAAGTAAAACTAAAAGATGAGCAGATAAAAGCTGGAGCAAAACTTTTAGAAGATATACAATTTACACCAAACAAAGAGTTTATAGCTAAACTAGAATCTATGAATGAACAACCTATAAAAGATATTTCAACAGCTCAACAACTTGTAGCTAGAAAATCTTTTGATGTTGAAAAAATGCTCCAACTTGTACCAGAATTGGCAAAATATGATGAGTACATAAAAGAGGAGATTCTTGTTGAGGGTAAATATGCTCGTTATATAGATAAACAAACTTTAGAGATAGAGAGAATGAAAAAGTACCTTAAAATCTCAATTCCTGAAAATTTTGATTTTCAAAAAGTGAGTGGTTTATCTAAAGAGGTTGTTGAAAAACTAGAAATGTTTAATCCACCAACACTTCAATCAGCTATGAACATTAGTGGAATCACTCCAGCAGCAGTTGAAATTCTTCATATTTATATAAGAATAGCAAAAAAAAATGAGGGAAAATAATATATGCAAACTTTTTATTATGTTCATACTGGTCATAGAATTGGCTTAGATAGATTTCGTAGAGCTTGTGCTATCATAAAATCACTTGGTGATGTAGATATTACACTTTTATGTTCTGACTTTAGAATCGCTCAAATAGCAAAAGATTTTGGGGTTAAAAATGCTGTTGGGATTGATGTTGTTCGTAATATTCCTCAAATTTCACATCATGGAGATAGAATCATATTTGATTCTGACGAAGCGAATCCTATAATGCTTGAAGATATGAAAAATTATTTTTCAACTTTTATACATATAAAAGAGAATGAGATAGCAGTAGATGAAACTTTTTTTGAAAAAAGTGAAAAAAACATAAAATTATCTTTCTTTTTTGGTGATGATGATTACTCAAAAGATTTAGAGAAAAATTTAAGTTTTTTAGATGGTTTAGAGCCAGATTTACAGCTAGGATTTTACTATTTTTTAGATTATGAAGATTCTTTAAAAGAGAAATTTAAAAATTATCATGAATTTGAAGATTATGAGGAGATGATTAAAAAAACTGATGTTTTAATCACTTCATCACCTCAAGCAGTTTTAGAATCTTTGGCTAGTGGTGGGAAACCTATCTATTTTCAAAGAGAGGATTATACTACTGAATTTAGAAAACAGTTTGAAGATTTGAAAGTGCCTATTATAGATAATTATGATAAAAATAGATTAAATACAGTGTTAAAAACTATAAAGAATCATAGTTACAAAAAACTAATAATAAAAAATATAATAGATTTAAATTTACTAAGTTAAATTGATTTCTCAGATATATCTAAGTAGATATATCTATATTATTTAATTTAAATATTATTTACTTCTTACTAAACGAAATCCATAATCTTTATATTGTTTATCATTTAAAATATTAAAACGAGTTGCTGAACGAGTGTCATCGGCATAACTCCAGTAACTACCTCCACGAAGAACTCTATATTGATGTTCCCCTTTAGTAGTATAATTTTTAGTATACCAAGAACTTGTCCATTCATATACATTTCCATACATATCGTAAAGTCCCCAATTATTTGGTTCTTTTTTTGCGACTGGATGAGTTGAAGATGTATCATACCAAGCATATTTATTTAATAACGTTCTATCATTTCCAAAAGACCAATCTTTATCACTACCTGCTCTAGCAGCATATTCCCATTCTTTTTCAGTTGGAAGTCTATATTTTCTAGTTTTTTCTTTTTTATTAAGTTTTTTTATAAATTTTTGTACACTCTCCCAACTTACTTGTTCCACAGGCATAGTTGAATTATTATTTTTAAACTTAGATGGATTAGTTCCCATAATGGCATACCATTGTCCTTGAGTAACTTCTGTAGTAGCTATATAAAAACTTTTTATTTTTACTTTATGTTGTGGTGTTTCATTTTTATTGATTGTATTCATACAGTTTTTGTATTCATTCTCATATGTATAAGGATTATCTTTAGTACATTTTGATGTTGATGTTCCCATCATATAAGAACCAGACTTTATATTTTTAAAATTTATCCCTATTGAGTTTGTAAAATCATTTGCTATAAGCATTATAGGGGTAAGGAAGAGTAAATATGTAAAAATTATATGTTTTAATTTCATTTAAGTATACCTTTGTGTTTATATTTGATAATTTTATGTAAATTTTACTTAAATAATTATTTTTTTATAAGATATTAAGCTTTTTTTCAACTTTTCATTTAAAAGTATCATAGTAACACCATAGAAAACTTTATAAATAATAACTTAAACTTTTAACTAGATAAAAGTTTTTTGTTATATAATAGGCTTTTAAAATTCACCCAAAAGT